>Ga0155080_131_pt1 | contig 63270 bp, 62 predicted proteins | sample RifCSPhighO2_01_FD_106048 | JGI IMG/M metagenome (GOLD analysis project Ga0155080, IMG submission 106048) | Phenylobacterium sp. RIFCSPHIGHO2_01_FULL_69_31 | reverse complement strand
GGCGCGTCGAGCCGTTCGCGATCGAAGGCGAACTGGGTGATCTTGGCGTTCAGCGCCGTAACCACCTGCGGGGTGATGTCCGAGGCCGGGTTGCCCAGGATGATCGAGTTGCGGTTGATCAGCATCGAGCACTGCTTCTGCTGATAGGCCTGCCGGATCAGCGGCTCCATCTCGGTGCCGACCCGGTTGATCGCCTTCTGCTCGGTCGCCTGGATCTCGCGGTCACGCTGCTGCGCCTTGCGCTGCAGGGCGTTGGCGCGCACCTGCAGGGCGGCCGCGCGCTGTTCCAGGGTGTTCTGGTCCAGCGTGGCGCGCTGGCCGTCGAGCGCCTTGGCGTCGTTGTCGATGCCGGTCTTCTCGGCGTTGAGCTCCGCGTTCACCTGGGCGACCAGCTGCTGAAGGCGGGTGTTGACGTACTTGCCGACCGTCGAGGCGCCGATGGCGTTTTCGACCGAGACGATGCACAGGCCCGGCGTCGGGGCGCCGTGGGTCACGGCCGGCGCCGCGGGCGCGGCCGGCGCGGCGGCGGGCTGCTGAGCGAAGGCGGGAGCCGCGCCCGAGAGCGCGAGAGCCATGGCGCAGCCGGCCACGGCGAAGGTCTTGAAAGTCATTTTGCTTAGAACCTGGTTGAAGTGGAGAACCGGAAGGTTTCTTCCTTGTCGTAATCTTCCTTGGCCAAAACGCGGCTGAAGTCGAAGCGGATCGGCCCCATGGGCGACTTCCAGAAGACGCTGATGCCGGCCGAGGCCCGGAGCGAGAGGTCGTCCCGAATACAGGTGTTCCGCGTCCCCGGCGTGGCGAAGTTCGGAATCGTCTGCGTCGGATCGGTCGGGCTGATGATCGACGGCTGCAGGCAGTCGACGTCGCCGGCCTGGTAGACCTTGTCTTCCTTGTCGAGCTTACCCAGCGTGCCGAAGTCGCTGAACAGCGCCGCCTTGATCCCGTATTGCTCGGGCAGGAAGGTCGGCACGGTCAGTTCGACGGTGCCGATGGCGTACATCTTGCCCCCCAGGGCGTCCGCCTGGGTCGTCGACGTGTCGCGCGGACCGATACCGGCGGTCTCGAAGCCGCGGAAGTTCAGGCCGCCTTTGTAGTAGCGGTCGTTGATCCGGACCTTGTCCCCGGCCCACCCGACCACGTAGCCGGCCGAGCCGGTCACCGAGAGGATGAAGTCCTTGTTGAACCCATGGAACCAGCCGGTTTCCAGGTCGGTGCGCACGAAGTTCACGTCGCCGCCGAGACCCGCCACGTCCTGGTTGAAGTCCACGTAGAACCCGCGCGTCGGGTTCAGGTAGTCGTTCCGGCGGTCGAGGCGCGCGCCATAACCCACCAGCGAGGTGAGGAAGGTGCCAACCTGGTCGCAGAACGCCCGCGAGATGATCGCCCCCGAGGTGGGGTCGCAGTAGAAGTCGTCGATCTCGATCTCGTCCTGGCGCAGCGTGTATCGCACGGCGCCGCGGGCATCGATGCTGAGCGGGAAGTTGGCCCGGAACGTCGTGCCGTAGGTCGTGGTCTTGTAGGCGGAGTACTCCGACAGGTCGTAGCGGTAGCCGTAGAGGTCGATACCCGCCGCCACATCGCGGTTGAGGAAGCGCGGCTCGGTGAAGGAGAAGTCCAGCTGCTGGCGCAGCGAACCCACCGACACCCGCGCGCGGACATCCTGGCCGCGGCCCCGGAAGTTGCGCTGCGAGATGCCGAGATCCAGCACGAGCTGGTCGACGGACGAGTAGCCGGCGCTGAACGAGAGCTCGCCGGTCGGCTGCTCTTCGACCTTCACCTGCAGCGCGGTGCGGTCGGGCGCGGAGCCCGGCACTTCGCTGATATCGACTTCCTTGAAGTAGCCCAGGGCCCGGATCTGGCGCCGCGACCGGTCGACCAGGGCGCGGTTGTAGGCGTCGCCTTCAACCACGCTCATCTCGCGGCGGATCACGTAGTCCAGCGTCTGGGTGTTGCCGACGATATCGATGCGGTCGACGTAGACCCGCGGGCCCTCGCGGACCTGGAAGGTGACGTCCACGGTCCCCTTGTCGCGGTCCGGGGTGTAGCGCGGCCGCACGTCGACGAACGCGAAGCCTGCGGCGCCCGCCGCGAAGGTCAGGGCGTCGGTGGCCGTCTCGATCGACTCGTCCTGGTACTCCTGCCCGCTGCGGATCGGGATCAGCGCGGTCAGGACCTCCTTGTCGAGCTTCTGCAGCTCGGTTTCGACGGTCACCTTGCCGAACTTGTACCGGGGCCCTTCATCGACGTTGTAGGTGACGACGAAGCCGTTCTTGTCGGGCGCCAGCTCGGCCACCGCCGAGGTGACCCGGAAGTCGTAGTAGCCGCGGTTGCGGTAGTGCTTGCGCAGCTGCTCCTTGTCGTATTCCAGCCGGTCGGGGTCGTAGTTGGCGTTGCTGGAGAAGAACTTGAACCAGCGCGTCTCCTCGGTGACGACCACGTCGCGCAGGTCGTTGTCCGAGAACGCCTTGTTGCCCAGGAAGTTGACCGAGAGGATCCCGCTCTTGGGCCCCTCCTCGATCTTGAAGATCAGGTCCACTCGCTTCTGGGGCAGCTCGATGATCTGCGGCGTCACATTGGCCGAGATCCGGCCTGAGCGCCGGTAGAGCTCGACGATCCGCTGCACGTCGCCCTGGACCTTGGCGCGGGTGAAGATGCCGCGCGGACGCACGGTCACCTCGTCGCGCAGCTTGTCCTCCTTGAGCCCCTTGTTCCCCTCGAAGATCACCCGGTTGATGATCGGGTTCTCGACCACGGTGACGATCAGGTCGCCGTTCTGGAAGTTGACCGAGACATCCGAGAACAGGTCGGTGCGGAACAGGGCCTTGATGGCCAGGTCGAGCTTGGCCGCGTCGACCGGCTCGCCAGGTCCGACCGGCAGATAGGAGATCACGGTCGACGGCTCGATCCGCTCGTTGCCCTGGACGAGGATGCGCTGCACCACGCCCCCTTGCGTCTGTTGGGCCGCAGCCACGCCAGGCGCGACAAGAGCGGTTGTCCCCAGAAGCAGGGCAAGACCGGAGGCAAGCGCGGCGCGGGAGGCGCGGGTTCTAAGCATCGAATCAGCCGTTTGAGGGACGAACGGGCCTAAGAGAATAGGCCGCCGAACAGATTGAACACACGCAGGCGCTGCAAATCGTTCCAGGTGGCGAACAACATCAAACTGAGAACAAGCGCAAGACCCACCCTGTATCCTGTGGCCTGAACCTTGGCGGCAAGAGGGCGCCGCGCGACCGCCTCGTATGCGTAGAACACGAGATGGCCCCCATCCAGCACCGGAACCGGCAGCAGGTTCATGAATCCGATGCCCACCGAGATCACGCCGATCAGCTGAAAGATCGTCAGCAGGCCATTCAGCACGAACGTGCCGGCATCGGGCGACTCAGCCGCCGCGCGCTTGGTCAGGTCGCCCGAAAGCTGGGCCATGCCCAGCGGGCCGGCCAGTTGGTCCGCCTTTTCGCGCCCGCCGATCAGGCGGCCGATGTAGACGACGGTCCGCGTGATGGTCGTCACCGTCCGCTCGACGCCGCCGGCCACCGCCTCAGGGAAATTGTAGCGCCGGAAGCTCACGTCGCCGGGCCGATTCTCGTGTCCCAGGCCAAGCTTGCCCAGCATGTGGGTCTTGCCCAGTTGGTCCACGACCGGGCCGCGCCGCGGCGTGGCGACGATGGCCACCTCCGCCTCCCCGCGCCGCACGACGAAGTTCAGCGGCGTGTCCGAGCTGAGGATGATCTTCTCGGTCAGGGCCTGGAAGCTCTCGACCTCGCGCCCGTTCACGGTGAGAATCACGTCGCCCTTGCGGAAGCCCGCCTGCTCGGCGGGGCTGCCGGCGACGACGCTGTCCACGCGCGTCGAGCTCACCGGCTCGCCGAACGCCATCAGCAGGGTGGCGAAGACCACGATGGCCAGCAGGAAGTTGGCGATCGGGCCGGCGGCGACGATGACTGCCCGCTGCCAGATGGGCTTGAAATGGAAGTAGCGCTGGATCTCGGCGCCCCTGCCCTCGTCGATGAGCTTGCGCCGCATCTCGGCCAGGTCGTTCGCGTCGGGGATGCTGGCGGCGTTGTCGTCGCCGGCGAAGCGCACGTAGCCGCCGATCGGCAGCCAGCCCAGCCGCCATTCGACGCCGGACTTGTCGGTCCAGGCGGCGATCGACCGGCCGAACCCGATCGCAAAGCGGTCGATCTTGGTCCCCAGGGCCTTGGCCGCCAGGAAGTGTCCAAGCTCGTGGACGGTGATGACCACCCCGATCACCAGAAGGAACGGGATGACGTAGAGCAGAACGTTCTGCACCAATTGCATGAGGGCGCTTCTACTCCATCAGGCGGCAAAAAGCCCGCTTACGACTTCGTCGGCCGTGCGGCGGGCCGCAGCATCGGTTTCGCGCGCGCTTTCCACCGCATCGTTGGCGGTGGAAAAGGTCTGGCTGCGGTCCATCCGCTCGAGGGTTTCCGCCACCACGTTGGGGATATCGAGAAAGCGGATGCGCCGGTCAAGGAATGCCGAGACGGCGCGCTCGTTCGCCGCATTCATCGCCGCGGGGGCCTGACCGCCCGCGGTCAGCGCCTGCTTGGCGATGGAGAGCGCCGGAAACTTCTTCGGATCCGGGTGCTGGAACGTGAGCGGTCCCGCGGTGACCAGGTCCAGCTTGGGCGCCGGCCACGGCAGGCGGTCGGGCCAGGCGAAGGCGCAGGCGATGGGCGGGCGCATGTCCGGCGGGCCCAGCTGCGCCAGCGTCGAGCCGTCGGCGTACTCCACCAGGCTGTGGATGATCTGCTGCGGGTGGACCAGGACCTCGATCCGCTCGGGCGGCATGGAGAACAGGTAGGCGGCCTCGATTACCTCGAGGCCCTTGTTCATCATCGTCGCGGAATCGATCGAGATCTTGGCCCCCATCGAGAAGTTCGGATGGGCCAGGGCTTGTTCGAGCGTCGCCTTCGCCATGTCCTCGCGGCTGGCGTCGCGGAACGGGCCTCCGGACGAGGTCAGGATCAGTCGCGAAACGTGGGCCGCGGCCTGCGGATCCAGGACCTGGAAGATCGCCGAGTGCTCCGAATCCACCGGCACCACGGCGCCCCCGGCCAGCTTGGCGGTGCGCAGCAGCGAGGGCCCGGCGCAGACCAGACTCTCCTTGTTGGCGAGGGCGATGACCGCGCCGGCCTTCGCTGCGGCAAGGGTCGGGGCCAGGCCCGCAAAGCCGACGATGGCCGACATCACCCACTGGGCGTCGGCCGACGCCACGTCGCTGACCGCCTGCGCGCCCGCGGCCGTCGCGATGCCGGATCCCTTGAGCCGCTCCCGCAGCTCCGGCAGCAGGGCCTCGTCCTCGATCACGGCGAGCTGGGGACGCCAGCGGAGCGCCTGTTCGGCCAGCCGCGCGACGTTGCGGCCCGCCACCAGGCCGACCATCTCGACCTCGACCCCCGCCTGGTCGAACAGGTCCAGGGTCGAGACCCCGATGGATCCCGTGGAGCCCAGGACGCTGACCTTCCGCGGCAGGCTCAATGTCCCCATCCCAAATGGTTGGCGAGCCGCAGCGCGGCCATCACCACGACGGCGAACATCAGCCCATCGACGCGATCCAGCAACCCGCCATGGCCCGGGATCAGGTCTCCCGAGTCCTTCACCCCGAAGCGGCGCTTGATCGCCGATTCCCAGAGATCTCCGGCCATGGTCGCCAGGCCGACGGCCAGGCCGATGAACGCGGCGGCCCAGACGTTGAGCTGGAACACCGACATGCCGGCCATCAGGCTGCCCGCCGCCGTCGCCGCCGCCAGCCCGCCGATGAAGCCGGACCACGTCTTGTTGGGCGAGAACCGGGGCCAGAGCTTCGGCCCTTTCAGCGTACTGCCGACGGCGAACGCGCCGATGTCGGCGGCCCAGGTGGCGGCGAACAGCATCATGATCCACCAGTGCCCCTGGTGGGACATGAGCTTGTCGGAGTCGCGCAGCCAGACCAGGCACAGGGCCGCCGGCGCGATGTAGAGCACCCCGAACGCGGCGTCCGCCGGCCGCTCGGCGACACCCCGCGCCACCACGGCCGCGCCGGCCGCCGTCAGGGCGATGGCGCCCCAGGCCCAGATGAAGTCGCCGCGGTAACCCACGAAAACAGCGATTAAAACGGCGGCCGCAACGGCCGCGGCGACGCGCGTCGGCGCCACGGGCGCGGTCATGCCGCCCCACTCGATCGCCAGCAACGCGACGCCGATAGCGATCAGCACCAGGTACGGCCACCCGCCGAACCAGGCGGCGGCGAGCGCGGCTGGCACCAGCACCACGGCCGACGCAACGCGCAGGCCGAGGTTGGTCCAGTCGAACCGCTTAGCCGGCGGCGAGGACGTCATCGGCAACGATTGCGCCATAGCGCCGATCCCGCGCGGCGAATTCCGCCAGCGCCGCCTTCAGGTGTTCCTCGCCGTAATCGGGCCACAGCACGTCCTGGAACACCAGTTCGGCGTAGGCCGCTTCCCACAGGAGGAAGTTGGAGAGCCGCTGCTCGCCCGACGGCCGCACGATCAGATCCGGCGGTGGCGTGCCGGCCGTGGCCAGCAGGCTGCCGAACAGCGCCTCGTCGAGGTCGCCCGGGCTGCGAAGGCCGGCGGCCACGTCCTCGGCGAACCGGCGCGCCGCGTCGGTGATGTCGGCCTGGCCGCCGTAGTTGAAGGCGATGTTCAGGTTGAAGGCCGTGTTGTCCTTCGTCCGCTCGCGCGCGTCGTCGATCAGCTTGAGGAGGTCGTTCGACAGTCCGTCCCGGCGGCCGATCACCCGCACCCGCACGCCCTCGCGGTGCAGGCGGGCCAAGTCGGTCTCGAAATAGCGCTTGGGCAGCGCCATGAGCTCGGCGACCTCGGCCGCGGGGCGGCTCCAGTTCTCCGTGGAGAAGCCGAAGACCGTGAGCGAGCCGACGCCCAGCTTCGCGGCGGCGGAGACGGTGCGCTTCAGCGCCTCCACCCCGGCCCGATGGCCCAGCGACCGCGGCAGGCCGCGTTGCTTGGCCCAGCGTCCGTTGCCATCCATGACGATCGCGACGTGCAGGGGCGGTGCTCGCCCCTGGTCATCCCTTGGGGCGTCCGCGGACGGTGGCTTCTCGGCGGCGGCCATGAGGGAACGCTGGTCCTTACGCGGGCGTCAAACGTGCATGATCTCTTGTTCTTTTGTTTTCAAGGCTTCGTCCACGCGCTTGATGGCTTCGTCGGTGATCTTCTGCACGTCAGCCTCGAAACGCTTCTCCTCGTCCTGGCTGATGACGCCATCCTTCTGGGCCTTGCGGCAGTCTTCGTTGGCGTCGCGGCGCACGTTGCGCACGGCCACCCGCTGCTGCTCGGCGTACTTCCCGGCCAGCTTCGCCAGTTCCTTCCGGCGATCTTCGGTGAGTGGCGGGATCGGCAGGCGCAGCGTGGTGCCGTCGACCACGGGGTTCAGGCCGAGGTCCGAGGCGCGGATCGCCTTTTCCACCGACACCACCAGGGCCCGGTCCCACACATTGATGGTGATCATGCGCGGCTCGGGGACGCTGATCGCGCCCACCTGGTTCAGCGGGGTGGACGAGCCGTAGGCGTCGACGCGGATCTGGTCGAGCAGGCTGACCGACGCGCGGCCGGTCCGCAGGGAGCCAAACTCCTCCTGCAGCGCCGCGACGGCCTTGTCCATGCGGTCCTTGTACTTCGAAAGCACGGGCTTTTCGGTCGTGGCCATGGCGGCGTCTCCGTCTCGGGAATGTCTTTGGGGGCCGAGTTTAGCGGCTAGGCGATGGTCGTGAAGACGCCTTCGCCGTTGAGGACCTTCAGGAGGTTGCCCCGCTCGCGGATGTTGAACACCACGATCGGGATATGGTTCTCGCGCATCAGGCTGACCGCGGAGGCGTCCATGACCTTGAGGTTGTTGGCCAGGACGTCGTGATAGCTCAGGGTCTCGTAGCGCTTGGCTCCGGCGTCCTTCTTCGGGTCGGCGGTGTAGACGCCGTCGACGCTGGTGCCCTTGAACAGCGCCTCGCAGCCCATCTCGGCCGCGCGCAGCGCCGCGCCCGAATCGGTGGTGAAGAACGGCGCGCCTACACCGGCGGCGAAGATCACCACCCGTCCCTTTTCCAGGTGCCGCAGCGCCCGGCGGCGGATGTAGGGCTCGCACACCGCTTCCATCGGAATGGCCGACTGCACGCGCGTATAGACGCCCAGCTTCTCCAGCGAGGCCTGCAGGGCCAGGGCGTTCATCACCGTCGCCAGCATGCCCATGTAGTCGGCGCTGGCGCGTTCCATGCCCGCCTCGGCCAGGGCCGCGCCGCGGAAGATGTTGCCCCCGCCCACGACCACGCAGACCTGCACGCCGGCCTTCACGACCTGGGCGATCTCCTCGCAGACAGCGCCCAGGGTCTTGGGATCGATCCCGAAGCCGTCGCCGCCGACACCCGCCTCGCCCGAGAGCTTCAGGAGGATGCGCTTGTAGCGGGGGGCGTCGGCCATGAGTCGATTATCCTGAGCAGCTGGGAGAACATACAACAAGGGCGCGGTGCGTCTAACGCGCCGCGCCCCTGGGAGTCAGTCGGTAGGTCTTAGGCCTTGCCGGTCATCGACGCCACTTCGGCGGCGAAGTCGCCTTCCGGGGCCTTCTCGACGCCTTCGCCGAGGGCGAAGCGCACGAAGGCCTTCAGGGCCGCCGGCGCGCCGGTTTCCTTGGCGGTCTCGGCGACCAGCTGCTCGATGGTCTGGTCCGGGTTCATGACGAAGGGTTGCTTCAGCAGCACCACTTCTTCCTGCCACTTGCGGATCCGGCCCTCGACCATCTTCTCGGCGATCTCGCGGGGCTTGCCCGATTCCATCGCCGTCTGCGTCTGGATCTCGCGCTCCTTGGCCACGACCTCGGGATCGAGCTCGTCCGTCGACAGCGCGAGCGGCGCGGTGGCCGCCACGTGCATGGCGATCTTGCGCCCGACGTCCTGCAGCTTGGCCACGTCGCCGCCGCCTTCCATCGCCACCAGCACGCCCATGCGCGCCACGCCTTCGCCCTGCGCGTTGTGCAGGTAGAGCGACACGGCGCCCTGCGAGACCGACAGCTTGGCCGAGCGGCGCAGCTGCATGTTCTCGCCGATGGTTGCGATCAGGTTGGTGATCGCGTCCTGGACGACTTCGCCCTTCGAGGTCTTGGCGGCGCGGATGGCTTCCACGTCGCCGTCGGTCGCCAGCGCCACGTCCGCGAATTCGCGGGCGGCGTTCTGGAAGCCGTCGTTCTTGGCGACGAAGTCGGTCTCGGCGTTGAACTCGACCAGCACGCCGGTCTTGCCGTCGGCCGCGATCTTGCCGGCCACCAGGCCCTCGGCGGCGGCGCGGTCGGCCTTCTTGGCCGCCTTGGCTAGGCCCTTGGTCCGCAGCCAGTCCATGGAAGCTTCGACGTCGCCGCCGTTCTCCGTCAGGGCCTTCTTGCAGTCCATCATGCCGGCGCCGGATTTTTCGCGCAGGTCCTTGACCAGCGCAGCGGTGATTTCCGCCATGGTCAGCTCCTTATAGGTCTCGTTGAATCACGACGGACCCCCATGTGAGGGCCCGCCGTCAGGGTTTTGTGACAGCTCAGCGCCCTAGAGAGTGATAGCCAAAAGTGTGAGCGGTTTTGGCGGCCATCACTCTCTAAAGCTTCAGATCAGAGCCTTTTCACGAGTGAAACGGCTCGGGGCGCTCAGCCGGCCTGTTCTTCGCTCGCCGCATCCGCCGCGGGAGCTTCGGCGCCGGTCATCTCGGCTTCGAGGGCCGCAGCTTCGGGCGCGGTGACCTCGGGCTCGGCCACAGCTTCCGGCGTCAGCTCACGCGCCAGGGTCGGCTCGATGGGAGCCTCCGAAGCGCCCAGGTCGACGCCCGCCGCCGACTGGCCAGCGGCCAGGCCGTCCAGGACGGCGTCGGCCAGCAGGTCGCAGTACAGCTGGATCGCACGGGCGGCGTCGTCGTTGCCGGGGATCGGATAGGTGATCCCGTCCGGGTTCGAGTTGGTGTCCAGGATGGCGATGACCGGGATGTTCAGCTTCCGGGCTTCCTGGATCGCGATCGCTTCCTTGTTGGTGTCGATCACGAACATCAGGTCGGGGATGCCGCCCATGTCCTTGATGCCGCCGAGCGACAGCTCCAGCTTGTCGCGCTCGCGCGTCAGCTGCAGCAGTTCCTTCTTGGAACGGCCCTGGCCTTCGCCGGCCACCAGGCTGTCGACTTCGCGCAGGCGCGCGATCGAGCCCGACACGGTGCGCCAGTTGGTGAGCGTGCCGCCCAGCCAGCGGTGGTTCACATAGTACTGGGCGCAGCGGCGCGCGGCCGTGGCGATCGGCTCCGACGCCTGGCGCTTGGTGCCCACGAACAGGATGCGGCCGCCGCCGGCGGCGACTTCGCGCACCTTCACCAGCGCTTGGTGCAGCAGCGGGATCGACTGCGACAGGTCGATGATGTGGATGTTGGAGCGCGAGCCGAAGATGTACTTGTCCATCTTCGGGTTCCAGCGGTGCGTCTGGTGGCCGAAGTGGGCGCCGGCTTCCAGGAGCTGGCGCATGGAGAATTCAGGCAGAGCCATAGTCTGTGTCTCGTCTTTCTTCCGGTTGGACCGCCGCAGGCAAACCCTCCGAAGAGGACCGGAACGGACTAGGACGGGATGTCTCCCCGGCCAAGCCGAACACCTGCGTGTGGATTGGAGCGGCGCATGTAGGGGGAAAGCGGCGAAAAATCAAGCCACCAGCCCCGGGTGGTCCGCGTCCTAGACCAAGGCCGCCTTCATCGCCGCGAAGAAGCCCGCCCGGTCGGCAGACTTGATCACCCGGGCGTTCGGGGGCTTGCCCGGCAGATCGGGGTCGGCGAGCTCGGCGTCGGGCAGGATCGGGTGCGAGACGCTGAGGTAGCCGCGGGTCAGCTCGCCCTTGGTTTCCACGTCCACGGCGCACATTTCGGCGTCCAGGATCAGCGCTTCGTCCAGCGCGAGCGCGCAGGTCAGGGCGTCGGGATGCAGGCTGCCGCCCAGCCCTTGCGTCTTCTGCGCGAAGGCCAGCGAGGCGCGGTTCACCGCCATGAAGAACCGCGACCGCGGCGTCTCCAGCGCCGCCAGTTCGCCGAGCTGGTCCAGGGTCAGCAGGCCATCGCGCAGGGTCTCGGTCCAGGTGACGATCGAGACGTCGAACCCGGCCCCCAGCACGATCTTCGCCGCCTCCGGGTCCACATAGAGGTTGTACTCGGCCGCCGGGGTCACGTTGCCGACCCCGTTGTCCGTCCCGCCCATGATCCAGAGATGGCGGCAGGCCTGCGCGATCCGGGGCTCCATCATCACCGCCAGCGCCAGGTTGGTCAGCGGCGCCTGGGCCAGCAGGGTGATCTCGCCAGGCTCCGCCATGATCCGCCGGACGATCTGGTCCGCCGCCTCACCCGGCGCGGGCCGCTGGGCGGCGCGCGGAAAGCCGCTGTCGCTCATCCCGTCGGCCCCGAACACATAGCTCGCCGCCAGCGGCGTCCGGCTCAGCGGCCGCGCCGCCCCCAGATAGACCGGAACCTCCCCGCCCCGCCCGCACGCCTCCAGCGTCGCCAGGGCGTTCTCCGCGTGCTGGGCGAAGCCGACGTTGCCGTGGGCGATGGTGATGGCCTCCACGCTGACGCCCGGCCGCGTCAGGGCGATCATCAGCGAGAACACATCGTCGCCGGCGGTGTCGGTATCGACGATCAGGCGCATGGGGCCCGTCAGCGCGCCTGCTCTTCCAGGTGGCCGTCCTTCAGCGCGAACACGCGGTCCATGTGGCTGGCGAGCTCCAGATTGTGGGTGGCGACCACGGCGGCCACCCCCTGGCTCCTGGCCAAGGCATAGAGGTTCTCGAATACCGCGCCCGAGGTCGTCGGATCCAGGTTGCCCGTGGGCTCGTCCGCCAGCAGCAGCCGGGGCGAATTGGCCAGGGCCCGGGCGATCGCCACGCGTTGCTGCTCCCCGCCCGACAGCTGCGCCGGCTGGTGATGCACCCGGTCCTTCAGGCCCAGGTCCGCCAGAAGCTTCGTCGCCCGCTCGCCGGCGATCCTCCGGTCGACGCCGGCGATCATCATCGGCAGGGCCACGTTGTCCAGCGCCGAGAACTCCGGCAGCAGGTGGTGGAACTGGTAGACGAAGCCGATGGTCGCCAGGCGCACCCGCGTGCGCTCCCGCTCGCCCAGGTTCGAGCAGTCGACGCCCTGGATCGAGATCTTGCCGGCGTTGGGATGTTCCAGCAGGCCTGCCGCGTGCAGCAGGCTGGACTTGCCCGAGCCCGACGGCCCGATCAGCCCGACGATCTCTCCGGGCCGCACGTCCAGGTCCACCCCGCGCAGCACGGTCAGCGCGCCCGCGGCGGTCACGTACGTCCGCTCCAGCCCGCGGATGGACAGCACGGGCTCACTCATAGCGCAGCGCCTCTACCGGATCGAGGCGCGAGGCCCGCCACGAGGGCGGCAGGGTGGCCAGGAAGCTCATGCCCAGCGACCAGGAGACGATCAGGGCCACCTCGGCCCAGTCCACCTTGGCCGGGATGCGCGACAGGTAATAGACGTCCGAGGCGAACACCGCCTGGCCGGTGACATATTCCACGAAGCCCTGGATCGGCCCGATGTAGGCGCAGAACAGCACCCCGATGATCAGGCCCGCCGCCGTGCCCAGGGCGCCGACCCCGGCCCCGGCCATGAAGAAGATGCGCAGGATGGACCCCTGCCCCGCCCCCATGGTCCGCAGGATGGCGATGTCCCGGCCCTTGTTCTTCACCAGCATGACGAGGCCCGAGATGATGTTCATGGCCGCGATGGCCACCAGCAGCATCAGGATCAGCCGCATCACGTTGCGCTCGACCTTCAGCGCGCCCCAGAACGAGCTGTCGCGCTGCGTCCAGTCATTGACGATCGCCGCAGGCCCGACCGCCTTTGCGATCGGCCCCTTCAGCTTCGCAGCCTGGTCGGGGTTGCTCACCCGCACCTCGATGGCGTCCGCCGTGTCCTCCCGGCCAAAGAACAGCTGGGCCTGGGCCAGCGGCATGTAGATGTAGGCCTGGTCGTACTGGCTCATTCCCACGCTGAACGTGGCGCCCACCGTGTAGGGCTTCTGCAGCGGGGTGCCGCCGAAGGCGGTGGCGCCGCCCGCCGGCGAGATCAGGGTCACCGCGTCGCCCGGCCGCACGCCCAGCTGCTGCGCCAGCCGCTCGCCCAGCACGATCACGTCGCCGCCGTATTCCCCCTCGCCGAAGCCCTTCAGCGAACCCTGGGTGATGTTGCCCGAGACCAGCGTCGTCTCGCGCAGGTCCTTCGGCCCGATCCCCCGCACCAGGGCGCCGGTGATCTGGCTGGGCCCGATGGCGATGGCCTGGGCCTCGATGATCGGCGCCGCCTGGGTGACACCCGGCACCTTGAGGATCGCCGCCGCCGCCCGGTCGCGCTCGGCGCCGTCCAGCACGCCGCCGGTCACGAACACGTGGCCCTGGAAGCCCAGGATCCGGCCCAGCAGCTCGCTGCGGAATCCGTTCATCACCGACATGACGATGATCAGCGTCGCCACCGCCAGCATGATGCCGACGAAGGAGATGATCGAGATCAGCGCCACGCCGCCCTGATGCCGCTTGGCCCGCAGGTAGCGGCCGGCGAGCATGCGCTCCCAAAGGCCGAACGGGGCGGCGCGGCCGCCCGTGACGGCGGAGGGTTGGTTCATCCAGTGATGACCTTGAGCGCCGCATCCAGCGGCAGGGTCTGGCGCTCCCCGCCGGCCCGGCGCTTCAGCTCCACGACGCCATCCGCCACGCCCTTGGGCCCGACGATCAGTTGCCAGGGGATGCCCACGAGGTCGGTGGCCGCGAACTTGGCGCCCGGCCGGTCGTCGCGGTCGTCGTACAGCGGGTCGAGGCCGGCTTCGCTCAGTGCCTTGTAGGCCTGCTCGCACACCGCGTCGCAGCCGGCGTCGCCGACGCGCAGGTTCAGCACCGCCGCCCCGAAGGGCGCGACGGCGTCGGGCCAGATGATGCCGGCGTCATCGTGGCTGGCCTCGATGATCCCGCCCACCAGGCGCGACACGCCCACGCCGTACGAGCCCATCTGCACCGGCGTGTCCTTGCCGTCCGGGCCCGTGACGTTGGCCTTCATCGGCGCGGAGTACTTCGTGCCGAAATAGAAGATGTGACCCACCTCGATGCCGCGGGCGGTCATCCGCTTGTCTTCGGGCAGGGCCTCGTAGGCGGCCGCATCGTGCATCTCGTCCGAGGCGGCGTAGAGCTGGGTCCGCTTGTCGACCAGCGGCTGCAGGTCGCCCTCCCAGTCGATGTCTGGCCCGGGCGCGCCCATCTCGACCAGGTCGCGGTGCGCGAACACCTCGCTCTCGCCGGTCTCGGCCAGGATGATGAACTCGTGGGAGAGGTCGCCGCCGATCGGGCCGGTGTCGGCCCGCACGGGGATCGCCTTGAGCCCCAGCCGCGCATAGACGTTGAGATAGGCCAGGAACATCCGGTTGTATGACCGGCGCGCCGCCGCCTCGTCGATGTCGAAGCTATAGGCGTCCTTCATCAGGAATTCGCGGCCGCGCATCACCCCGAACCGGGGCCGACGCTCGTCGCGGAACTTCCACTGGATGTTGTAAAGATTTTTCGGCAAGTCCTTGTAGGACTTGATGTAACTGCGGAATATATCGGTCACGACCTCCTCCGCCGTGGGCCCGTACAGCAGGTCCCGCTCGTGGCGGTCCTTGATGCGCAGCATCTCGTCGCCATAGGCCTCGTAGCGGCCGCTCTCGCGCCAAAGGTCGGCGAGCTGCAGGGTCGGCATCAGGATCTCGACCGCGCCGGCGCGGTTCATCTCCTCGCGGACCACCTGCTCGATCTTCTTCAGCACCTTCAGGCCCAGCGGCAGCCAGGCGTAGATGCCGGCCGCCTCCTGGCGGATGAGGCCCGCGCGCAGCATCAGCTGGTGCGACACGATCTGCGCGTCGGCGGGCGCCTCGCGAAGGGTCGGCATGAAGTATCGCGAAAGGCGCATCGGAATCTGGGGCTCTCAGGTCAGCAGGAGGCGACCTGATAGCCTTGCCGCTGGAACCTTGGCAACGATGAGGCGGCGTTCCGGTTCCTCAGTAGGTGCTCGGCAGGTCCGGCAGCGTGATCAGGCCGAACTCGATCACCAGCCAGACGATGGCGAACAGCACGACCGCGACGACGGTCGTGGTCAGGAACTTCTTCTTCAGCTTGGGGTCGACCGGCGCGCCCGGATCGCCGCCGTCGCCCTTGTCGATCCCGGCCTCGGCGTGGCTGGTCACGCCCAGGGGCAGCACGGCGAACAGCACCGTCCACCAGATGGTCAGGAAGATCGCGACCGACGTGAACGGGCCCATCAGTGCGCGCCTTTCGGGGTTTCCATCAGCTCCACCAGCACGCCGCCCATGTTCTTCGGGTGGACGAAGATCACCGGGGTGCCGTGGGCGCCGATCCGCGGCTTGCCGCCGTTCAGCACAGTGGCGCCCTTGGCGACCATGTCGTCGCGGGCCGCCTCGATGCTCTCGACCTCGAAGCAGATGTGGTGCTGGCCGCCCGCCGGGTTCTTCTCCAGGAAGTTCTTCAGCGGCGAGGCCTCGCCATAGGGCTCGATCAGCTCGATCTGGCTGTTGGGCAGGTCGACGAAACAGACCCAGACGCCCTGCTCCTCCATGGCGAACTTCTCGCCGATCTTCGTGGCGCCCAGCATGTCGCGGTACATGGCGACCGACTGCTCGATGGAGGGCGTGGCGACGCCCACGTGGTTCAGTTTCCCGATCATGCCCCGCCTATACGCCGGTGCGGGCCTGCGCGCGAGATCACGTTGCGGCACGAGGTGCGGCCTTAGAACACGGCTCCCGCCGCGATCAGCGCGGCGATCCGTTCCGGCGCGATCCCGTAGTCGGCCAAGACCTCCGCGGAATGCTGGCCCAGGTCCGGCGTCGGGCGGCGGAACCCGCCCGGCGTGCGGCTGAACTCCGTATAGCCGGTGGCCGTGACCATCGGCCCGAGGCGCGGATGGTCCCAGCCCTCCACGAAGCGGTTCTGCGCCAGGAAATCGTCCTCCAGCGCCTCGCCCCCGCGCAGGACGGGCGCCGCCGCGACGCCCGCGCTCCGCAGCGACGCCAAGGCCTCGGCCCGGATCCAGTCCGCCAGCGCCGCGGCGATCCGCTCGGCCAACGCCCCGTCCCGCGGTTCGGCCAGCGGCGCCTCGCCGATCTCCACGCCCAGGACGCGGCCCACGGCCTGCGCCTCTGCCGCAGTCTCCGCGACTAGGCCGATCCAACCGTCTGCGCAGGCATAGTAGCGGTGCAGCGCCGACACCCCCGGACAATCGACCCCGCCCAGGTCGTTCGGCGGCCGCCCGTCGTAGGTCACCAACTCGCCCGACTGAAACAGCAGGCTCTGCGCCATCAGGCTGGTCAGCACCTCCTGGCCCTCCCCGGTCCGCTCCCGCGCGTTCAGCGCCGCGACGACCGCCGAGGCCACTGTCGCCGCCGTCGCGATATCGTTCACGGCGATGGTGTGAAGGATCGGATCGCCGTCCCCGCCCTGGGCCGCCATCATCCCGCCCTCGGCCTGCAGCAGCGGGTCGAACCCCGGCAGGGCCGCCCGCGCCCCGGTCTCGCCATAGGCGTTGATCGAGCAGGAGATGAGCCGCGGGTTCACCGCCTTCAGCGCCGCAAAGTCGATGCCGAGGCGCCCGCGCACGCCCAGCCGGTAGTTGTCGATCACCACGTCCGCGCCGCGCGCAAGCTCCAGGAACAGGTCCCGGCCCTCCGGGCGCTTGAGGTCCAGCCCCAGCCCCCGGGTCCCGCGGTTGTAGGCGAGGAACTGGGAGCCGTCGGAGCGGAACATGTCGGCTTCCCGCGGCTCGATCTTGATCACGTCGGCGCCGAGCTGCGCCAGGATCGTCCCGGCGTAGGCGCCCGCGATCACGGTCCCCAGGTTCAGCACCTTCACGCCCGCCAGCGGGCCGCCGGCGGGTCCCGCGCGGGCCGGACCGACGCTCCTCCCGGGCCAGGCCGGAGGTTCGGCGACCGTCTGGGGCAAGGCCCGGACGCTGGCCGGCGTCGCGCTGAACTTCACCGGCGGCCCCGGCATCGCCACCTCGCCCAGTTCCGGATGCGGAAGCACGATCCGCAAGCCCCCCTCCGCCACCGCTGCCCCGGCGAACCAGGCCTCACGGGAACCCACCGGCGCGCACGGCACGTCGTTGGCCCTGAGCGCCTCCAGCCATTCGTCGCGGGTACGGGTGAGGAACATGCCCTCCAGGAGGTCGCGGGCGGCCAGCATGTCGGCCTCCAGGGCCTCGAAGGCGTCCTCCAGCCCCAGGACCTCGAACGCCTTGCGGTAGAAGCCGGTGAACAGGGTGCCCAGGAAGAACCATTCCCCGTCCGAGCCCTGGTAAAGCCGATAGCGCGGGTTGGCCCCCGGCGGCGTGCCTCGCGGCAGTGGCGGCTCGCTCAGCACCAGGGCCGGCGGCGCGGCTTGCGCCGACCCATGCAGGCCGCTGACCGTCAGGGCCTGGCCGCGGCCGCTGCGTGAACGCTCGAACAGCGCGGCCCCGATGGCGCCCGCCCCCAACACCGCCTGGGCGTACCAGCAGATGGGGATCACCAGGTGGACAGGCGCATCGCTCCAGGCGCCTTGGCGAAACGCCACGCCCGTCAGGCCGGCCAGCAGGCTGTGGTGCGCCGGCAGGTCGCTCCAGGCGCCCGTGGTCCCGTAGGGCGGCATCCAGGCGTGGACCAGGTGCGGATGCGCCGCCGTCAGGGTCGGCCCGTCCAGTCCCAGCGCCTCCAGCCGCCCCGGCGCGGCGTCGAACAGGGCCACGTCCGCCCCGGCCGCCAGTCTCTTCGCCGCCGCCAGCCCCTCGCCCGTCTCCAGGTCCAGGGTCACCACCTGCTTGTTGCGGTTCCAGGCGAGGTAGCCGGGGTGGCCCGCCATCCGGTCGCCGCCGGGCGGCTCGACCTTCACCACCTCTGCCTCGAGATCCCCCAGCAGCATGGCGGCCATCGGCCCCGCCACGCCCTGGCTGAAATCGACGATCCGAACGCCCCTGTACGCGGACATCCCGGCGGCCTCCCCTGTCAGCCCGCAGGCGGCGCGGTTTCCGCGTCTCGCCGGGAGTCATCAAACCTGCCCGTCGGGGCTCCGGCAAGGTCGCCGGCCCTTTCCGCGCCAAATGATGATCATCAAGTGGGGCCGCCTCATCGGCTGGTAGGGTGCGACCAACAACAACGCCGGCGCGTAGCGGCCCGCCTCGCGCCGCGAGAGCCTGGGAGGTCCAATGCCGGCGGTGCGCTCCGAATCCCTCAAGACGCGTTTCCCGACCCCGCTCGATGCGTGGCGGGGGCGCGCAAGCCTCTTCGTCGTCTTCTGGGGCTACGGCGTGCTGGTCAGCAGCGCCCTGATCGCCGCCTTCGTCGCCGCGCTCTACCGCGGCGACGCCGTCACGCAGCAGATTCTGATCCCGGTCTTCAGCGTCTACACCGCCTGGGTGCTGGTTTCGGTCTGGCGATGCGCCGCGCCGTCCAGGACGCCCTGGACGATGATCGCCCAGTTGCTGACGGTCGCCTGGGCCGGCAACACCCTGCTGGTCGCAGGCTTCCTTCAACTCCGCCTTCTGGAGACCTACGCCGGCCTGTGATCCACGCCGGCGCTGACCGCTAGATCCGCAGCACCGTCGTCTCGACGACGGGCCGGCGGCCCCAGATCCGCTGGCTGGCCTTCTTCACGGCGCGGGAGATCGCGGTCTCGATGCTGTCGTCCAGTTCCTTCTGGTCGCCCTTCAGCCGCTTGATCGCCTCTTCCGCCTCGTCGGCCAGTTCGTCCAGCACCTCGTCCAGGTGCTCTTCGTCCTCGGTCGGCAGGCCCAGCGCCCGCACCTGCGGCCCACTGGCGATCTTGCCGCGACCGTCCAGAACGACCGACACCGCCACCACGCCGTTGAACGCCGCATGCCGCCGCTCGCGCAGGGCCTCGCCGTTCTCCGGTGTCATCACGCCGGCGTCCACGAACAGGCGGCCCGCCGGCACCTCGTCGATGATCTCGGCGCGGCCGGGCGCCAGGCGCACCATGTCGCCGTTGCGCGGCGTCACCTGCTGCGGCACCTGCAGGTCGCGCGCGAAGGCGGCGTGCTCCATCAGGTGACGGCGCTCGCCGTGGGTCGGCACCGAGATCGTCGGCCGCGCCCAGGCGTACATTTCGGCCAGCTCGTCACGGCAGGGGTGGCCGCTCACGTGGATGCCCGGGTGGTCGCGCTCGGTGTAGAGCCGCACGCCGCGCTCGGTCAGCTTGTTCTGCAGGTTGCGGATCGGGATCTCGTTGCCGGGGATCACCCGGCTGGAGAACACCACGGAGTCCCCCGCGCCCAGGTTCACGTGCGGATGTGTCCCCTCGGCGATCCGGGCCAGGGCCGCCCGCGGCTCGCCCTGGCTGCCGGTGCACAGGTAGAGGACCCGGTTCTCGGGCAGGTGCCGCGCCTCGGTGTCGTCCAGGAACGGCTGGATGTCCTGCATCAGGCCCACGGACTTCGCCGCCGCCGCCATGCGGTGCATCGAGCGGCCGGCCAGGCACACGCGCCGGCCCGCCGCCTCCGCCGCGCGGATCACGCTGTCCATGCGCGCCACGTTGGACGCGAAACAGGCCACCGCCACCTTGCCCTTCAGCCCGCTGATCAGATTGGTCATGGCGACCCGCACGTCGGCCTCGGAGCCGGCGTGGCCGTCCACGAAGACGTTGGTTGAATCGCAGACCATCGCCAGCACACCCTCGTCCCCTAAGCGGCGGATGGCGTCCTCGTCCGTCACCCCGCCCAGCAGCGGGTCGGGATCGATCTTCCAATCGCCGGTGTGCAGGATCGTGCCCAGCGGCGTGCGGATCGCCAGGCCGTTCGGCTCCGGGATCGAGTGGGTCAGGGTGATCAGGTCAAGCTTGAACGGGCCCAGCTCGATGGAGCCGCCCAGGGGCACCTCGGTGATCGACACCTCGTCCAGGAGGTCGGCCTCGCGCAGCTTCTCGCGCAGGATGAAGGCGGTGAAGGGCGTGGCGTACACCGGCGCCTTCATCCGCGGCCACAGCCAGGCCACCGCGCCGATGTGGTCCTCGTGCGCGTGGGTCAGCACGATCCCCAGGATGCGGTCCGCGTACTGCTCGATGTAGCTCGGATCCGGCAGGATCACCTCGACGCCCGGCGTCGTCTGGTCGCCGAACGTCACGCCCAGGTCGACGACGATCCACTTGCGGTCGTGCGCCGGCCCGAAGCCGTACAGGTTGAAGTTCATCCCGATCTCGTTCGAGCCGCCGAGCGGCAGGAAAACGAGCTCGTCGTCTTTGCTGGGTCTAGCCATTCATCCCTTGGCCGCGTTGCGGCGGTAAATCTCGAGCATCCCGCGGATCGTGAGGTCCGGGTCGAAGTGATCGATGGAATCGGTGGCGCCGTGGAACAGCGAGGCCACCCCGCCGGTGCCGATGACGGTCATGGGCCTGCCCCACTCGGCCTTGATGCGCGCCACCAGCCCCTCGATCAGGGCGATATAGCCCCAGAACACGCCGGACTGCATGGCCGCCACGGTATCCTTGCCGATGGCGGTGTTCCCCTTGGGCCGCTGGATCGCCACCCGTGGCAGTTTCGCCGCCGCCTGGTGCAACGCCTCCATGGACAGGTTGATCCCGGGCGCGATGGCGCAGCCCTCCATCCCGCCGTCCGCGGCGATCACATCGAAGGTGGTGGCCGTCCCGGAATCGATGACGATCAGGTCCCCGGGATAGACGATGTGCGCCCCGATGGCGTTCACCAGCCGGTCGGCCCCCGCCTCGGACGGCTTCTCGATCCGCACGGCGATGCCCAGGTCGACGTTCTCGCCGATCACCATCGGCTCCACGTGCAGATAGCGCCGGGCCAGGTTGCGCAGGTTGAAGATCGACTGCGGCACCACGCTGGAGATGATGCAGCCGTCGAAGGCGCCCAGCGCCAATCCCGCCATCTGCAGCAGCTGCGACAGCCACACCGCATACTCGTCGGCGGTGCGGCTGGAATGGGTCGCCGCCCGCCACTGGGCGATCCAGGACGTGCCGTCATGCACCGCGAAGAGGGTGTTGGTGTTGCCCTGTTCGATCGCTAGCAGCACTCACGTCCCTCCGAAAAACACGTCGCCCGCCGTTATGCGCTCCAGGCCGCCGTCGTCCAATCGCAGACGCAGCGCCCCGTCGGGATCCATGCCCTCCGCAACGCCTTCGACGGTCCGGTTCGGCAGCCGGGCCACGCAGCGTTCGCCCAGGCCCACGGCCCGCTCGGACCAGCCGGCCGCGATCGGCGCGAAACCCTGGGTCGCCCACAGGCTCCGCCAGCGCTCGAACGCCTGGGCCAGCACGTCCAGCGCCACCAGCGGCTCGGGCGGCGGCCCGGCCATATAGTCGGCGAAGGCCGTCGCCGGCCGCTCCAGGTCCTGCGGCGCGTGCTTCAGGTTCACGCCCACGCCCACCGCCAGCCACAGCCGCCCGTCGGGCCGCGCGCCGGATTCCACCAGGATGCCCACCGCCTTGCGGCCATGCACCAACACGTCGTTGGGCCACTTCAGCCGCGCTGCGCCGGGGCCCAGGCAGGTGTCGGCCAAGTCGCAGGCGGCCAGCGCCGCCACGAACGACAGCTGCGCCGCCTCGGCGGGCGGACGGTCCGTCAGGGTCAGAAGGGTGGCGGCGAGATTGCCCGTCTCGGTGGACCAGGGTCGGCCACGCCGCCCGCGCCCCGCGGTCTGCACGCCCGCGGCGATCCACACCGGCCCCGCCTCCCCGGCTTCGGCGCGGCGGCGCGCCTCGGCGTTGGTGGAGTCCAGCTCGACGTACGACTCGATCCGCGGACGGCTCGCCAAGCGCTAGGCCAGGCCGAAGGCGTGCGCCGCGCGTTCGGCCAGCGGGTCCAGCCAGCCCAGCGCCAGGATCACGACCGGGAAGGCGAACAGCGCGGTCACGATGGCGATGGCCTTGGCCTCGAACGGCGGCTTGTCGGTGGCGCCGGTGCTGCCGTCGAACCACATCACCTTGATCAGGCGCAGGTAGTAGAAGGCCGCCACGACCGAACCCACCAGGCCGATCACCGCCGGGCCCCACAGGCCCGCGTCCAGGGCTGCCTTGAACACGAACACCTTGCCGAAGAAGCCCGAGAAGGGCGGCAGGCCCAGGGCCGACAGCGAGAAGACCGTCATCGCCAGGGCGATGCCCGGCTGTTCCTTGATCAGGCCGGCCATGTCCTCGACCGTCTCCATCGACCGGCCCTGCCGCGACAGCGCCGCGAGACAGGCGAAGAAGCCGGTCACGTCGATCATGTAGAGGACCATGAACACCAGCATGGCCTGCACGCCGTCGCTGGTGCCCGAGGCCAGGCCCAGCAGGGCGTAGCCGACGTTGGCGATCGAGGAATAGGCCCAGAGGCGCTTGAGGTTCTTCTGCACCAGGCCCGCGAAGGCGCCCACCGCCACCGAGATCAGGGCGATGGCCACCAGCACCTGTTGCCATTGGCCGGCGGCGCCGGCGAAGGCGTCGCCCAGCACGCGGGCGAACAGCACCATGGCCGCCAGCTTGGGCGCGGCGGCGAAGAACGCCACGACCGGCGTCGGCGCCCCTTCGTAGACGTCCGGGGTCCACATGTGGAACGGCGCGGCCGAGACCTTGAACGCCAGGCCGCAGATCACGAAGACCAGGCCGAACAGCAGGCCCGTGTTGGCCTCGTTGCCCGCCGCCGCCGCGATCTCGCTGAACAGGGTCGAGCCGGCGAAGCCGTAGATCAGGCTGGCGCCGTACAGCAGCAGGCCCGACGACAGGGCGCCCAGCACGAAGTACTTCAGCCCGGCTTCCGAGGCCTTGGCGTTGTCGCGGTGCATGGCGGCCATGACGTAGAGCGCCAGCGAATGCAGCTCGACGCCGACGTAGAGCGAGATGAGGTCGCCCGACGAGGCCATCATGCCCATGCCCAGCGCCGCCAGCAGGATCAGCACCGGGTACTCGAAGTTCTTCACCCCGCGCCGCTCGAACCAGGGCTGGCCCAGGGGGATCGCCACGGCCGAGGCCACGTAGATCGCGACCTTGGAGAAGGTGGCGGCGGCGTCCGAGATCAGGCCGCCCGAGAACGCCACGCCGAACGGCTGGGTCGCCGAGGCGACGGCCGCGGCCAGCAGGACCAGCACGCTCGCCCAGCCGACCAGCCCGGTCTGCTTGGGCATGAAGGCGCCGACCACCAGGAGGGCCAGGGCCCCGACGGCGAGGATGAGTTCAGGATAGGCGTACGCCAGGTGGGCGGAGATCATGGTTGGCCCCTCACCCGCCGATCGCCGCCTGGTAGACCCGCACGAGCTGGTCCACCGACGCCTGCGTCAGGTTGAACACGGAATTGGGCTGCACGCCCATGTAGAGGGTGGAGACGATCAGCGGCGCGAAGATCGCCACCTCACGCCAGTTGAGGTCGGTGATGCCCTCGAGCTTGGGGTTGGTCATCGGACCGAACACGACCGCCCGGTAGAGCGTCAGCATGTAGACCGCCGACAGGATAACCCCCGTGGCCGCCAGGATCGCGGTCCAGGTGGACACCTGGTAGACGCCCGTCATCGATAGGATCTCACCGACGAAGCCGCTGGTCCCCGGCAGGCCCACATTGCCCATCGTGAACAGCATGAACACCGCCGCATAGACCGGCATCCGCGTGACGAGCCCGCCGTAGAACTTGATCTCGCGGGTGTGCATGCGGTCGTAGATCACGCCGACGCAGAGGAAGAGCGCGCCCGAGATCACCCCGTGGCTCAGCATCTGGTAGATCGCGCCCTGCTCGCCCTCGGCGTTGCCCGAGAAGATGCCCATGGTCACCAGGCCCATGTGCGCCACCGACGAATAGGCGATCAGCTTCTTCACGTCGGTCTGCCGGAAGGCGACCAGCGAGGTGTAGATCACCGCGATCACCGACAGGGCGAACACCAGCGGGGTGAAATAGTCCGAGGCGTTCGGGAACATCGGCAGGCTGAAGCGCAGGAAGCCGTAGCCGCCCATCTTCAAGAGGATGCCCGCCAGGATCACCGAGCCGGCCGTCGGCGCCTCGACGTGGGCGTCGGGCAGCCAGGTGTGCACCGGCCACATCGGCATCTTCACCGCGAACGAGGCGAAGAACGCCAGCCACAGCCAGGTCTGCACTTCCGGCGCGAACGAATAGGTCATCAGCTCGGGGATCGAGCTGGTCCCGCTGATCCCGATCATGAACAGGATCGCCGCCAGCATGAGCACCGAGCCCAGCAGGGTGTAGAGGAAGAACTTGAACGCCGCGTACACCCGGCGGGCCCCGCCCCAGATGCCGATGATCAGGAACATCGGGACCAGGCCGAACTCGAAGAAGATGTAGAACAGCACCAGGTCCAGCGCGCAGAACACGCCGATGACCAGGGTCTCCAGGACCAGGAACGCGATCAGGTACTCGTGCACCCGCGTCTCGATCGAGCGCCACGAGGCCATGATGCACAGGGGCATCAGGAACGCGGTCAGCAGCACGAACAGAATCGAGATCCCGTCCACGCCCATCCGGTAGCTGAGGCCCATGAACCAGGGCGTCTCTTCCAGGAACTGGAAGCCCGGGTTGGCCGGATCGAAGCGCGCGACCAGCAGCACCGAAAGCGCCAGCGTCGCCAGGGTGACGATCAGCGCCACCCACTTGGACGTCTCGGCGCTCTTGGCCTCGCTGCCGCCGAACAGCTTCAGCGCGAGGATCGCCACCACGCCGGCCAGCGGCGCATAGGTGATGAGGGAGAGAAGCGGCATCTAGGTCATCCCCCTCAGGCGGCCCAGGCCCACAGCGCGTAGGTCAGGAGACCCGCGACGCCGAGAAGCATGACGAAGGCGTAGTGATAGACGTAGCCGGACTGCAGGCGCCCGGCGCCCTTGCCCACCTGGACCGACAGCGCCGAGACGCCGTCCGGGCCCAGCCCGTCGATGATCTTCTGGTCCCCGCCCTTCCAGAACAGGTCCCCCAGCAGCTTCGCCGCGCGGACGAACGTCGCCTGGTAGATCTCGTCGAAGAACCACTTGTTGTAGAAGAAGGTGTAGAGCAGCCCGTTGTTGGCCGCGAGCTTCGCGCCCAGGCCCTCACGCCAGATGTACATGTAGGCCGCGACCAGCAGGCCGCCCACCGACACCACGATGGGCGCCAGGACCACCCAAAGCGGGAAGTCGTGGCCGCCGGCGTGCTCGGCCGGCGCGTTGAAGATGGCGCCCTTCCAGAACTCGGCGTTGTGATCGCCGATGAACTGATGATGGAAGGCGAAGCCCGCGGCGATGGCGCCCACCGACAGGACGAGCAGCGGGATGCGCATGGTCCAGGGGCTCTCGTGCGGCTGGTGATCCCCATGGCCGTGAGCGTGGCCATGATCGTCATGCGCTTCCGGGAGCGGCTCGGAGTGCGTCTCGTGCTGGGCGGCCGTGGCATGGTCGTCGTGACCATGACCGTGGTCGCGGTTGTGCCAGTGGTGCTCCAGGTCTTCCGGGGTCCAGCGGGCGTGGCCGTTGAACGTGAAGAACGCGACGCGCCAGGAGTAGAAGGCGGTCAGACCGGCCACCAGGATGCCGATGGCGAAGGCGAAATAGCCCATCGGGTGGCCCGCCCCGCCGGCCGAATAGGCGGCGTGGATTATGGCGTCCTTCGAGTAGAAGCCGGCGAAGCCCAAGTCGAGGAACGGAATGCCCAGGCCCGTGATGGCGATCGTGCCGATGGTCATCACCGCATAGGTGATCGGCAGGTACTTCTGCAGGGCGCCGTAGCGGCGCATGTCCTGCTCGTGCGCCATGCCGTGGATCACCGAGCCGGCGCCCAGGAACAGGAGGGCCTTGAAGAAGGCGTGCGTGAACAGGTGGAACATCGCCGCCTGATAGGCGCCCACGCCCGCGGCGAAGAACATGTAGCCCAGCTGCGAGCAGGTCGAATAGGCGATGACCCGCTTGATGTCGTTCTGCGTCAGGCCGACCGTCGCGGCGAACAGGGCTGTGACCGCGCCAATCACCGTGACGATGTTCTTGGCCACCGGGGCGTACTCGAACATCGGCGACAGCAGGCAGACCATGTAGACGCCGGCGGTCACCATGGTGGCCGCGTGGATCAGGGCCGACACCGGCGTCGGGCCTTCCATGGCGTCCGGCAGCCAGGTGTGCAGGAAGAACTGCGCCGACTTGCCCATGGCGCCCACGAACAGCAGCGCGCACGACAGGTCGATCAGCGAGAACCGGCCGCCCGCGAAGTCCCAGCCCTGGCCCAGGGCGCCCTGGATCATCGGGAACAGCTTGGCGAACTCGATGGTCCCGAAGGCCCAGTAGACCGTCATGATCCCCAGGGCGAAACCGAAGTCGCCCACCCGGTTGACCACGAAGGCCTTGATCGAGGCGGCGTTGGCCGTGGCCTTGTGGTGCCAGAAGCCGATCAGCAGGTACGAGGCCAGGCCCACCCCTTCCCAGCCGAAGAACAGCTGCATGAAGTCGGCCGCGCTGATCAGGCTCAGCATGGCGAAGGTGAACAGCGACAGGTAGGCGAAGAACCGCGGCTTGGCCGGGTCGTCCGCCATGTAGCCCCACGAATAGAGGTGCACGAGCGAGGAGACGGTGGTCACCACCACCAGCATCACCGCCGACAGGCCGTCGAGGCGGAACGCCCAGTTGGAGACGAACTCGCCCACGTGAATGAACGGGGCGTAGGTGACCGTGAACGGCTCCAGCCCGCCCCAGGTCCACTGGCTGAACACCACCCACGACAGGACGGCCGACAGGAACAGGAAGCCGGTGGTGACGCTCATCGACGCCTTGTCGCCGATGAACTTGCCGAACAGGCCCGCGACGACCGCGCCGATCAGCGGGCCGAACAGGATGATGGTGACGAGGGCTTGGGGATCCACTTGCGCTTAGCCCTTCATCATCGAGGCGTCGTCCACGGCGATGTCGCCGCGGTTGCGGAAGAAGGTGACCAGGATGGCCAGGCCCACGGCGGCCTCGGCGGCTGCCACGGTGAGTACGAACATGGCGAAGATCTGCCCGGTGAGGTTCCCGAGGTACGCCGAGAAGGCCACCAGGTTGATGTTCACGGCGAGCAGGATCAGCTCGATCGACATCAGGATGACGATGATGTTCTTGCGGTTCACGAAGATCCCGAAGACCCCGATGGTGAACAGGATCGCGGCGACCGCGAGGTAGTGCGCGAGGCCGATGATCATCCCTCGATCCCTTCGCCCGACTTGGGGTTCACGAGCTTCATGCCGGTCTTCGGCGTGCGCAGGACCTGGTCCATGATCACCTGCCGCTTCACGCCGGGCTTGTGGCGCAGGGTCAGGACGATCGCGCCGATCATCGCCACCAGCAGCACCAGGCCGGCGGCCTGGAAGAAGTAGATGTAGTCCGTGTAGAGTACCCGCCCGATCGCCTCGGCGTTCGAGAGGGTGGAGCCCTCGCCCGACGCCATCGGCGTGAGGCTGTCCTTGGCCGCGCCCTGGCTCGACACCGTGGTCGCCACCAGCACCATCTCCGCCGTCAGGAACGCGGCAATGAGCAGGCCCAGCGGCATGTAGCGGGCGAACCCCTGCCGCAGCGAGGCGAAGTCCACGTCCAGCATCATCACCACGAACAGGAACAGCACCGCGACGGCGCCCACGTAGACCACCACCAGCAGCATCGCCAGGAACTCCGCGCCCAGAAGCACGAAGAGCCCCGCCGCCGAGAAGAAGGCCAGGATCAGCCACAGCACCGAGTGCACCGGATTGCGGGCCGAAACCACGCAGAATCCGGCGGCCACGGTCACCGCCGCCATGAGGTAGAATGCGATCGCCTGCAGGGCCATTGGGCCTTCGTCTAACCCCTCAATCAACTCTTCCGGTCGTCATCCCCGGGCTCGTCCCGAGAATCCAGAAGAACCGACCGGGATCGGTGTTTCTGGGTGGCCGGGACACGCCCGGCCATGACGTTTCAAACGCTGCTGAATCGCGCCGCGGTCTTAGCGGTACGGCGCGTCCAGTTCCAGATTCTTCGCGATCTCGCGTTCCCATCGGTCGCCGTTATCCAGCAGGCGCTCCTTGTCGTAGTAGAGCTCCTCCCGGGTCTCGACGGCGAACTCCAGGTTCGGTCCCTCGACGATGGCGTCCACCGGGCAGGCCTCCTGGCACAGGCCGCAGTAGATGCACTTCACCATGTCGATGTCGTAGCGGGTGGTCCGGCGGCTGCCGTCGGCGCGCGGCTCGGCCTCGATGGTGATCGCCTGGGCCGGGCAGACGGCCTCGCACAGCTTGCAGGCGATGCAGCGCTCTTCCCCGTTGGGGTAGCGGCGCAGCGCATGCTCGCCGCGGAAGCGCGGGCTCTGCGGGTTCCGCTCGTGCGGGTACTGCACGGTCTTCTTCGGCGCGATCATGTACTTCATGCCGAGCCCGAAGGCGCCGACGAAGTCCATCAGCGCCGCGCCCTTCAGGGCCTGTCCGATCCGGTTCAGCATCAGTTCTTCTCGCAGGCGTAGTCGTCCAGGTACTGGACGTCGCCGTTCTTCTGGAGCTTCAGGGTCCCGCCCTTGGCCGCGCAGGCTTCCTGCGCCGCCTTCAGGTCGTCGTAGGTCGCGATGCCCCCGCTCTTGCCGAAGCCCGCGCCGCCGGCGCAGGCGCTGAGCGACACGAGGGCCAGGATCGCGACAACCGGCTTCATTGCCCCGCCCCCGGCAGGCCCGTGTAGACCCGCCAGCCCGCCACCACGGCCACGGCCACCAGCGAGGTGGGCAGGAACACCTTCCAGCCCAGCCGCATCAGCTGGTCGTAGCGGTAGCGCGGCACGATGGAGCGCACCATCGCGTTCATGAAGAACACGAAGAAGGTCTTCATGGCGTAGAAGAACAGGCCGTGCAGGCCCACCAGCCACGCGGGCCAGGCGGCCAGGTACGGCGCCGGCCAGGGCGCATTCCAGCCGCCCAGGAACAGCACCGCCATCAGGCCGCTCATCAGGACGATGTTGGCGGTCTCGGCCAGGTAGAACAGCATGTACGGCGTCGAGCCGTATTCCACCGCATAGCCCGCCACGAGCTCGGACTCGGCTTCCGGCAGGTCGAAGGGCGGCCGGTTGGTTTCGGCCAGGCCCGAGATGAAGAAGATCACGCCCATCGGGAACATGATCACGATCAGCGGCAGGTTCTGGAGGCCGCCGCCGAACATGTACCAGTTCCAGAACCCGCCGGCCTGCGCCTCGGTGATCTGGTTCAGGTTCATGGTCCCGGCCAGCAGGATCACCGTGATGATCACGAAGCCGATCGAGACCTCGTAGGAGACCATCTGCGCCGCCGACCGCAGCGAGCCCAGGAACGGGTACTTCGAGTTCGAGGCCCACCCGCCCATGATGATGCCGTAGACGCCCATCGAGCTCACGGCGAACAGGTAGAGGATGCCGACGTTGATGTCCGACACCGCCCAGCCGGGCGCGATCGGCATCACCGCCCAGGCGCCCAGCGCCAGGGTCACGCTGATCAGCGGCGCCAGCAGATAGACCGCCTTGTCCGCGCCCGCCGGGATCACCAGCTCCTTGATCAGGAACTTGCCCAGGTCGGCGAAGGACTGCAGCAGGCCGAACGGGCCCACCACGTTCGGACCCTTCCGCGCCTGGACGCCCGCGAAGATCTTGCGGTCGCCATAGATGATGAAGGCGATGGTCAGCAGCAGGACGACGGTGACCGCCAGGATGTGGGCCACCGTGATGATGGTCCAGCCGACGGGGGTGCTCCAGAATTCCATCGGCCCCTACTCCGCGGCGATCTTGGCCGCGCCCGAGGCGAGCGAGGCGCATTCGGCCATCGTCGTGCTGGCGCGCGCGATGGGATTGGACAGGTAGAAACTCTTCAGCCCGCTCCGGAACGGGGTGTCCGACAGCTCGCCCTTCGCGCCCAGGGCCGCGAAGTCCATCGCCGCCGGGGTCGCCGGCACATAGTCGATGCGGCCGAAAGTCGGGTGTTCCTCGAACAGCCGGGCCCGCAGCTCGTCCAGGCTGTCGTACGGCAGCTTGGCGCCCAGGCGTTCGCTGAGCGCCCGCAGGATCGCCCAGTCCTCCTTCGCCTCGCCCTTCGGGAACACGGCGCGGAAGCCCATCTGCACCCGGCCCTCGGTGTTGACGTAGAGGCCGTTCTTCTCGGTGTAGGCGGCGCCCGGCAGGATCACGTCCGCGCGGTGCGCGCCCGCATCGCCGTGGGTGCCGAGGTAGACGACGAACGCGTCGGTCTTCGACAGGTCCATCTCGTCGGCGCCCAGCAGGAACAGCACGTCCGCCCCGCCCGTCTGCACCAGCTCGCCGGCCGTCTTGCCGCCCGCGGAGGGCGTGAAGCCCAGGTCCAGGCCGCCGACCCGGCTCGCGGCCGTGTGCAGCACGTTCCAGGTCATGCCGAAGGTCTTCGCGACCCCGGCGGCCGCCTGCAGCACCGCCGCGCCGTCGGCCCGCGCCAGGGCGCCCGCGCCGACGATGATCGCCGGGGCCTTGGCCTCCTTCAGCGCCTGCACGAACGGCGCCTTCGACTTCGCAAAGCCCGTCAGCGCCGCCTCGCCCGTGCCCAGGTGAGCGTAGTCGTAGGTCAGGTCGACCGCCTCGCCGATCATGGCGATGCGCACCGCTCCGGCCAGCCAGCGCTTGCGGATCCGGGCGTTCAGGACCGGCGCCTCCAGGCGCGGATTGGTCCCGACCATCAGGATAAAGTCAGCGTCCTCAAGGCCTTGCAGCGAAGAGTTGAACAGCCAGCTCTCGCGCTGCCCGCCGCCCAGCGCCATGCCGTCCTGGCGGCAGTCCAGGCTCTTCACGCCCATCCCGCCGAACAGGTCCTTGGCGGCCTTCATGGACTCCGCGTCCTGCAGGTCGCCGGCGATCACGCCGATCCGATCCGGGCTGGTCGCCTGCACCTTGGCCGCCACGGCGTCGAACGCCTCGGCCCAGGTGGCCGGCCGCAACTTGCCGTTCTCGCGGATGAAGGGCCGGTCCAGCCGCTGGCGGGAAAGCCCGTCCACGGCATAGCGCGTCTTGTCCGAGATCCACTCCTCGTTGACCGCCTCGTGGGTGCGCGGCAGCACGCGCAGCACCGCCGGCCCCCGGGCGTCCACCCGGATCGCCGAGCCGATGGCATCCATCACGTCGACGCTCTCGGTCTTCTTGAGTTCCCACGGCCGGGCGTTGAACGCATACGGCTTGGACGTCAGGGCGCCCACCGGGCACAGGTCGATCACATTGGCCGACAGCTCCGAGGCCACGGCCTTGTCTAGATACGTCGTGATCTCCACGTCCTCGCCGCGGCTGATCAGGCCGATCTCCGGCACGCCGGCCACTTCGGTGATGAAGCGGACGCAGCGGGTGCACTGGATGCAGCGGGTCATGACCGTCTTGATCAACGGCCCCATGTACTTCTCTTCGACGGCCCGCTTGTTCTCGGCATAGCGGCTCTCGTCGCGGCCATAGCCCATGGCCTGGTCCTGCAGGTCGCACTCGCCGCCCTGATCGCAGATCGGGCAGTCCAGCGGGTGGTTGATCAGCAGGAATTCCATCACCCCGTGGCGCGCCTTCCGCACCATCGGCGTGTCGGTGAAGATCTCCATGTTCTCGGCGGCCGGCAGCGCGCAGCTGGCCTGCGGCTTCGGCGGGCCGGGCTTCACCTCGACCAGGCACATGCGGCAGTTGCCGGCGATGCTCAGCCGCTCGTGGTAGCAGAACCGCGGAATTTCCTTACCGGCGAGCTCGGCCACCTGCAGGACGTTCATCCCGGCTTCGAACTCGACCTCGACCCCGTCGACCTTGGCGATAGGCATGCCGTTACTCCGCCGCGATCGAGGCGCCGGCGTACGAGCCCTTGCGCGCGCGGTATTGGGTGATGCGGTCTTCCACCTCGTGGCGGAAGTGGCGGAACAGGCCCTGGATCGGCCACGCGGCCGCGTCGCCCAGGCCGCAGATCGTGTGGCCCTCGACCTGGCTGGCCACGTCCAGCAGCAGGTCGATCTCGGACATCTCGGCCTCGCCGGTGACCATCCGCTCCATGACCCGCCACATCCAGCCGGTGCCTTCGCGGCACGGCGTGCACTGGCCGCAGCTCTCGTGCTTGTAGAAATAGGCCGCCCGCGCGATGGCCTTCACCAGGTCCGCGTCCTTGTCGAACACGATCATGGTGCCGGTGCCCAGGCCCGAGCCCCGCGCCTGCAGGTCCTCGTAGGTCATCACGGCATCTTCGCACTGATCCGCCGGGATCATGCGCACCGAGATGCCGCCCGGGATCACGGCCTTCAGGTTGCCCCAGCCGCCGCGCACGCCGCCGAAGTGGTCCTCGATCAGTTGCTTGACGCTGATGCCCACCGCGTCCTCGACGACGCAGGGCTTGTTCAGGTGGCCCGAGCCCGCAAACAGCTTGGTGCCGGTCGACTTCTCGGTGCCGAAGCCCGCGAACCAGTCGGCGCCGCGGCGCAGGATGGTGCCCACGACCGAGATCGTCTCGACGTTGTTGACCGTGGTCGGGCAGCCGTAGATGCCGGCGCCGGCCGGGAACGGCGGCTTCAGCCGCGGCTGGCCCTTCTTGCCCTCGAAGCTCTCCATCAGGGCGGTCTCGTCGCCGCAGATGTAGGCCCCGCCCCCGTGCTGCACGCGGACGTCCACGTCGTAACCGAGGATCGAGCCCGGCCCGAGCAGCTTGGCCTCATAGGCTTGGCGGATGGCCGCCAGCAGGCGCTCGCGCTCGTGCACGTACTCGCCGCGGATATAGATGTAGGCCGTGTGCGAACGCATCGCCCGGCAGGCGATCACGCAGCCCTCGATCAGGAGGTGCGGATCGTTCCGCAGGATGTCGCGGTCCTTGCACGCGCCCGGCTCGGACTCGTCGGCGTTGACCAGCAGGTAGTGCGGACGCTCGCTCTCCTGTTTGGGCATGAAGGTCCACTTCAGGCCCGTGGCGAAGCCCGCCCCGCCCCGGCCGCGCAGGCCGCTGGCCTTGATCTGGTCGCAGATCCACTCGGGCGTCTGGGCCACGATGTCGGCGGTGCCGTTCCACGCGCCGCGCGCCCTCGCCCCCTCCAGGCCCCAGTCGCGCTGGCCGTAGAGGTTGAGGAAGATGCGGTCCTTGTCGGCGAGGATGCCCGCCATCACGCCTTCTCCTTCGCCGGCTTGCCGGCCTTGGGCGGCAGGTTCGGGATCTTGATCTTCTTGCCCAGCGAGCCGTCGAACAGCTTGGGGTCGGTCAGGGTGATGTTGCCGCCCTCCGGGGCCGAGCCCTGGCGGCCGATCATCGAACCCGGCTTGGGCTTCTTGCCCGCCGCGAACTCGTCCAGCAGCTTCTCGAAGCTCTCCGGCGTAAGGTCCTCGTAGTAGTAGTCGTTGATCGCCGCCATCGGGGCGTTGGCGCACGCCCCCAGGCACTCGACTTCCTGCCAGTAGAACTTGCCGTCGGCCGAGCGATGGTTCTGCGGCCCGATCTTGCGCTTGCAGACCTCCATCAGCGCCTCGGACCCGCGCGTCTGGCAGGGCGTGGTGCCGCACACCTGCACCAGCGCGTGCGTGCCCACCGGCTCCAGCATGAACATGGTGTAGAAGGTCGCCACCTCCAGCACCCGGATCACCGGCACGCCCAGCAGTTCGGCGACCGCGCGGATGGCGGGCTCGCTGACCCAGCCTTCCTGCTTCTGGACCAGCCACAGGATCGGCACCATGGCCGACTGGTGCCGGCCGGCCGGGAAGTTGGCCATCCAGGCCTTGGCGGCCTTCAGCGTCGCCGGCGTGAACTCGAAGCTGGCGGGCTGGTTAGGGCTGAGACGACGGACGCTCACGCGGGCCTCACTTACGGAAATCCACGCGGGCGATCTTGCCGCCGGCGATGGTGTAGATGGCGATCACCTGGAAGGTCTCTCCGCCCGGCGAACGGCTGACGTGCTCGTGGTCGATCACCGTGTTCCCCACCGCGATGCGGTTGAGGAGCTCGGCCCGGTTCTGCGGGAAATCGGCGAACACCTGGACGTACTTGGCGCGATAGGCCGCGATGCCCTCGATGTTCACCGCCCCGTTCAGGTCCGCCACCACCACGTCGTCGGCGAAGAAGGCGCAGTGGGCGTCCAGGTCCTGGGCGTTGTAGGCGTCGAACTGGCCCTGGACCAGGTCGACGGGGCTGAGCTGGGTGGTGGCGCTCACCGGTCGATCTCTCCGAACACGATGTCCAGCGAGCCGAGGATGGCGGACACGTCGGCCAGCATGTGGCCGCGGTTCATCCAGTCCATCGCCTGCAGGTGGGGATAGCCCGGCGCGCGGATCTTGGCCCGATAGGGCTTGTTGGTGCCGTCGCTCACCAGATAGACGCCGAACTCGCCCTTGGGCGCCTCGACCGCGGCATAGACCTCGCCCGGCGGGGTCCGGTAGCCCTCGGTGAACAGCTTGAAGTGGTGGATCAGCGCTTCCATCGACCGCTTCATCTCGCCCCGGCGCGGCGCGGCGATCTTGTTGTCGTCGATCAGCACCGGTCCCGGCGTCTTCAGCAGCCGCTCGCAGCACTGCTTCATGATCTTCGTGGACTCGCGCATCTCCTGCATCCGGCAGAGATAGCGGTCGTAGCAGTCGCCGTTCACGCCCAGCGGAACGTCGAACTCCATCTCGTCATAGGCCGCATAGGGCTGGCTGCGGCGCAGGTCCCAGGCGATCCCCGAGCCGCGCACCATCACGCCGGAGAACGAGCGGGCGATCGCCTCTTCCTTGGTCACCACGCCGATGTCGACGTTGCGCTGCTTGAAGATGCGGTTGCCCGTGATCAGGCCTTCGATGTCGTCGCAGATCCGCGGGAAGCCGTCGCACCAGTCCAGGATGTCCCGCACCAGCGCTTCCGGCAGGTCCTGCCGCACGCCGCCGACGCGATAGTAGTTGGCGTGCATCCGCGCGCCCGAGGCCCGCTCGTAGAACACCATCAGCTGCTCGCGGGGCTCGAAGCCCCACAGCGGCGGCGTCAGGGCGCCCACGTCCATCGCCTGGGTCGTGACGTTCAGCAGGTGGTTCAGGATCCGGCCGATCTCGTCGTACAGCGTGCGGATCAGCTGCGCCCGATACGGCGCCTCGATCTGCAGCAGCTTCTCGATCGCCAGGCAGTAGGCGTGCTCCTGGTTCATGGGCGCCACGTAGTCGAGGCGGTCCATGTACGGGATCGTCTGCTGATAGGGCCTGGCCTCCATCAGCTTCTCGGTGCCCCGGTGCAGCAGGCCGATGTGCGGGTCCACCCGTTCCACCACCTCGCCGTCCAGCTCCAGCACCAGGCGCAGCACGCCGTGGGCCGCCGGGTGCTGCGGGCCGAAGTTGATGTTGAACTTCCGGACCGGGGTCTCGGGGACCTTCGGGTCGTGGAAGTAGTCGGTGGATTGGGCGGGAGCGTTGTCGCCGGTCATGACTTGCTCTTCTCCCCCCCTGACTTCTCATCCCCCGGCAGGAGGGCCGCGAAACCCTTCTCCGCACCTTCCCAGGGCGAGAGGAAGTCCCAGTTGCGCCACTCGACGGACTTAACGGGCTCATAGACCACCCGCTTCAGCTCCTCGTCGTAGCGGACCTCGACGTAGCCGGTCATCGGGAAGTCCTTCCGCAGCGGATGGCCGTGGAAGCCATAGTCGGTCAGGATCCGGCGCAGGTCCGGGTGTCCGTCGAAGAAGATGCCGTACATGTCGAACGCCTCGCGCTCGTACCAGTCGGCCGCCGAAAACACGCCCACCACCGACGGCACGGCGGTGTCTTCGTCCGTCTGCACCTTGATCCGCACGCGGCGGTTCTTGGTCATCGACAGCAGGTGGTAGACCACGTCGAAGCGCTTCTCGCGCTCGGGATAGTCCACCCCGCACAGGTCGATCAGCTGGTGGAACCCTTGTGCGTCGCGCAGGTAGGTTAGCGCTTCGACGATCCGGGCCGCCGGCGCCGTCAGCGTCAGCTCGCCATAGGCCACCTCGGCGCCAGTCACGACGCCCTTGGCCTCCTTCAGGATCGCCTTGCCCAGCGCCCCGAGGTCCGATTCCGAAACCGGCCAGCTCATCGGATGATGGTCCCCGTCCGGCGGATCTTCTTCTGCAGCTGCAGCACGCCGTAGACCAGCGCCTCGGCGGTCGGCGGGCAGCCGGGCACGTACACGTCCACCGGCACGATCCGGTCGCAGCCGCGGACGGTCGAATAGCTGAAATAGTAGTAGCCGCCGCCGTTGGCGCAGCTGCCCATCGAGATCACGTACCGCGGCTCGGGCATCTGGTCGTAGACCTTGCGCAGGGCCGGAGCCATCTTGTTCACCAGCGTGCCGGCGACGATCATCACGTCGCTCTGGCGCGGGCTGGCGCGCGGGGCGAAGCCGTAGCGCTCCAGGTCGTAGCGCGGCATGGACGCCTGCATCATCTCGACCGCGCAGCACGCCAGGCCGAAGGTCATCCACATCAGCGAGCCGGTGCGCGCCCAGGTGATCAGGTCGTCGACGCCGGCGGTCACGAAGCCCTTGTCGGCCAGACGCTGCGAGACGCCGTCGAAGAACGGGTCGTGCTTCTGCGGGTCGTAGCCCTCGACCGTGCTGCGGCCGGCGGAGAGGGCCGGGACGGCTGAATTGGGGGGAACGATCACTCCCATTCCAGGGCTCCCTTCTTCCATTCGTAGATGAACCCGACGGTCAGCACGCCCAGGAAGGTCATCATCGACCAGAAGGCGTACTTCGCCACGTCCGGCGGCAGCTTCATCAGCGACACGGCCCACGGGAACAGGAACGCGACTTCCAGGTCGAAGATGATGAACAGGATCGACACCAGATAGAACCGCACGTCGAACTTCATCCGCGCGTCGTCGAAGGCGTTGAAGCCGCACTCGTAGGACGACAGCTTTTCCGGGTCCGGCGCCCTCGGCGCGAGCACGGTAGCGGCCAGGATGAAGACAATGCCCAGCACCGCCGCGATCCCCAGGAAGATCACGATGGGCAGGTACTCTTTGAAATAGGCTTCCATGGAGTCTCCGGCGGGAGTCGCGGCGCCCTTCTAGACCGATCATCCGGGCGTTTCAAACTGCCCTTGTGCGACGCGAAATGACGCTGGTTCCAACGCTTGCGAATGCGTCGCAAAGTCTGGGAGCGGCCCGGTTTTCCACTGCGATCGCGGCCCGCGCGCCAAATGCCGCGCACTTGTCCGTTGACACGATTCCGACCCGCCCATATGAGAGCCGCCTTCCGCAAGACCAGACGGTCCTGCGCGGGTGTAGCTCAGTTGGTTAGAGCGCCGGCCTGTCACGCCGGAGGTCGCGGGTTCGAGCCCCGTCACTCGCGCCACTTGCGGGGGAAACTCCCCTCTCGTCACAGTTTCTACCGGGCGCGGGCCCGGCCCCGTATGCGGACGCGTGGCGCCTTTGCGGAGCGGCCGGGCGCCCCCGCATCAACCCCTACGGGAAATCCCATAGGTAAACGGCCCGGATTTCGGCCGACCCCGCCCCCGTGGTTCAACATGGTTAACGAATTCGAGCCCGGGCGACGCCAGCGCGATCCGCCCCGGGGCTCAGCCAGAACGGGAGATCGGTGATGCAAGTCCTCGTCGTTGAAAGCCAAGCCGCCGCCGCCAAGAGCCTGGAGCTCCTGCTGACCGCCGAAGGCCACACCGTCTATGCGACGGACAGTGGCGAGGAGGCCTGCGACCTGGCCCGGATCTACGACTACGACGCCATCTTCCTGGCAGCCGAGCTCGAGGACATGACGGGTGTCCAGACCCTGCGGGCCCTGCGGGCGCGCAAGGTCCCTGCCCCGGTGATCATGCTGGGCGACGACGGCATCGAGGGCCGGGTCGAGGCGCTGGCCTGCGGCGCGGACGACGTGGTCGCCAAGCCCTTCCACCAGGCCGAGCTGCTGGCCCGCCTGACCGCCGTCGTCCGGCGCTCGCGCGGCCACACCGACTCGGTGCTGCGGACAGGCCCCATTGCGCTCAACCTGGCGACGCGCCGGGCCGAGGTGGCCGGCCAGCCGATCCACCTCACGCCCAGCGAGTACAAGATGCTGGAGCTGTTCTCCTTGCGGAAGAACACCGCCCTCTCCAAGGAACAGTGCCTCAACCACCTCTACAACGGCATGTCCGAGCCTGAGCCCAAGATCATCGACGTCTTCGTCTGCAAGCTGCGCAAGAAGATCGCCGCGGCCACCGGCGGCGACGCCCAGATCGAGACCGTCTGGGGCGGCGGCTACATGCTCCGCGACCAGCCCGAACAGCGCCTCGCCGCGTAAAGCCTATCCGGCAAGCCCGCATGGCGCGTCAGCGCCGATAAATTGACCATGGACCACACGGACTACACGAACGGGTCCTGGCCCGCCGGTCTCGCGAACGGCAAAGCGCGTCCGTGTGGTCCGTGGTCTAAAAGACAGCGTCTGCGGCGCGCAGGGTGGGATCGCGCGGCGCGTCCTACTCCCCCGGCCGATAGGTCCGTTCCGTCCGCCCCGCCAGCTGCTCCGGATAGAAGTACACCGGCCTGAGCGCCCCGGCCGCGTAGCGTTGGGCCTGGTCGTTGAAGTGGGGGCTCTTGGGGTCCCCGCTCTCACCGCCGGCGCTGACCGCCACAGCGCGGACCTTCGGCCCGAACTCCACCGCCGCCACGAAGCTGTTGCCGCTGGTCCCGTAGTAGCGCTTGGTCCCCGGATAGCGCTTGGCCCCGAACGAGGCCAGCGAGCCCCACTGGGCCGAGGTGAACGGCACGGCGATGCTGGGCCCATCGTCCCGGAACGTCTGCACGATGTCGCCGGTCAGCCGCTGGAAGCGGTTGATCTCGCCCCACGGCGTGCGCCAGGTCCCGAAGTCGGCCGTCAGCCGGTCCGTGGCCTCGCTCAGGGCCGTCAGCCGCTCGGCGTCGGTGCTGCGCGTGGCCATGTAGTCCCAGACACTCATCTTCGCCGCCCGCGCCGCCGGCGCCGCCTTGGCCCATAGCGCCTCGCCCCAGAACACCGCCAGCGAGGTCTCGGTCGACGTGGCCGCCCACTTGAAGTCCCAGGCGCGCAGAGCCGCGACCGGCTCGGCCAGCTTCACCTTCAGCGGATCGCCCGCCGGCGCGGCGTCGTACGCGGCCGTCAGGGTCGGGATCAGCCGCGCAAACGCGGTCAGGTACGGGTCATAGGCCGCCTCCACCAGGCGCTCCAGGGTGAAGTCCGTCCGCCCCTCCAGCACCCGGATCGCGTGCGGTCCGCGCGGGTTCTGGCCCGCCTCGTCCATGTACTTCGGGAACGCTTCGCGCTTCGGGCTGTCCGGCCCCGCCGCCGCATAGGGCCAGTCGTTGGCGTTGTAGACCCAGCCCACGCCGGGGCTGATCACCCGCGGCGCCTCGGTCAGGGCGTGCAGCCCCTTCCAGTCCGTCGCCGGGTTCGCCCCGTCCACCGGCTTCGTATAGTCGAACCGGTCGTCGCGCCGCGGGATGAACTGCGGGTGCAGATAGGCCGTCGCGCCCTTGCTGTCCGCAAATAGGGTGTTGTTCGACGAGTTGGCCTTGAACTGGTCCGCCACCTTCAGGAACGAAGCCAGGTCCGTCTGCTTGGTCCGCAGGAACGACTGCTGCAGCGCCTCCACCGGCTTGTGCATCATCGAAAAGGCGATCCACTTTTCGCCCTCGGCCCGGACGATCGGCCCATGGTGGGTGCGATAGACCGTAAAGCTGCGGCGCTTCATCGCCCCGTCCGCGGCCCTGTAGGGCACGTCCACGGTCGACACCGTCACCGGCCGGGCCTCCTTGCCATAGCGGTACATGAGCGTGCCGGGCGTGCGGATGATCGTCTCGGCGAACTCGTCCACTACGTCTACGCCGCTCGAGGTGTGCATCCAGCCGGCGTGGGCGTTGAAGCCCTGGTAGATGAAGAACTGGCCCCATGTCACCGCGCCATAGGCGTTCAGCCCCTCCTCGCTCGTCATCTGCAGCTCCGAGCGGAAGAAGAACGAGGTGTGCGGGTTGATCAGGAGCAGGGCATGGCCGCCCTTGGTGATCTTCGGGCTGATCGCGATCCCGTTCGACCCCGACGGCTCCTTGAACGCGAACGGGTCCTCCACGGCCGCCGAGCGCGTCCCGCCATAGAACGCCTCCAGGTCCTTGAGCGAGATCCGCTCGATGTCGCCGCCGATGCTGCCCTCCGTAAACGAGAGCGCCATCCACGGCTCGAATCGCGTGATCGCCCGCGGCTTCACCTCAGGATGCGTCGCCAGGTAGAAGTTGAGCCCGTCCGCCCAGGCGTCCATCAGCGCCTTCAGCCACGCCGGGCTCTTCGCATAGTCGGCCTTCAGGCCCTCGGGCGTGATGAACAGGCGCTGGCGCAGGTCCTGCCACACGGCCTTTTCCCCCTCCGCCTCGGCCATCCGGCCCAGGTTGGTGAGGTAGTTGGTCTCCACCCGGTTGAAGTCGTCCTCGGCCTGGGCATAGGCCATGCCGAACACCGCGTCGGCGTCGGTCTTGCCCTTCACATGGGCGATGCCCCAGTCGTCGCGCGCAATGCTGATCCGCGCCGCCTGCGCGCGCCATTCGGCCATCTCGTCGGCCATCGCTGGCGTCGCCAGCAGCGACAGCACCAGGGCAAGCGATCCCAACCGCACGGGCGTACCTCCGAGTCCGAACAGGGCCGCACCTCGCCCGCTCGCCGGCGGCTTGTCCAGCCTACGACGCCCTGCCCGGCGCCCGGCGCTTGGAACTCCCGGAGACTCAAGCTCTTTTTGTCTCCGGGGCCATGTTGGAGTTACCCGATGACGGACGCTACCTACGTCGCCTTCGTGCCCAACGGTAAGAGCGCCAAGCTGCGCTCCGTCCTCCAGGCCGAAGACACCGGCGCCCTCACCTGGCGCGAACGCAAAGTCATGTTCGGCAGCGAGTTCTATTTCTCGGGCCCGCCCAAGCTCGCCCGCGCCACCCACGCCTACGTCAGCCAGTGGGTCGTCGCCCACTGAGCCCGGTGGCCGCCGGCCTCAGATGATCCGCGCCTTCTGGGCGCGGGCCACGGCGTCGGTTCGGTTGACGGCGCCCAGCCAGTCGCTGAGCCGCGCCACATGCACCTTCACCGTGGCCGGCGAGATGCCCAGGCGCCGGGCGATCTCCTTGTTCGTCAGCCCTTCCGCCAGCAGGCCCAGCACCTCGCGCTGCCGGGGCGGCAGGCGCGCCGCCTCGCACGCCTTGAGCCCGGGAACCCGTGCGCCGATCGCCTCCATCAGGAGCTCGGCCTCGGCGTTCTTGGAATAGACCCCCGCCACCCCGCAGGCCCGCACGGCCGCCAGCACGGCCTCGTCCTGGATGCCGGTGACCACCAGCATCGGCGCATCGGGCGCCCGCGTACGCAGCCCCTCGATCCCCGCCACCGGCTCGGCGCCCGGCATGGACAGGTCCACGAGCAGGAAGTCGGGCCGGGCCGTCTCCGCCAGGGCCCAGGCGGACGGATAGTCCCCCGCCTCGTCCAGGGCGACCTCCGGCCAGCGGTCGCGCATCGCCCCCGCCAGCGCCTCGCGCATCAGCGGATGGTCGTCGCAGATCAGGCCGCGCATCGGGCCGCCTCCGCCGCATCGGCCGGGAGGTGGATGAAGAACGCCGCCCCGCGCGTCACCCCGCGCCGCGCGCCGCATGCACCCGACAGCACCTCGACCAATCCGGCCACCGAGGCGAGCCCAAGGCCGAAGCCGCCCGAGGCGCCCACGCGCCCGCCCTGCTCGAAGGGCTGGAAGATCCGCGCCTCGTCGCCGACGCTGAGCCCGCATCCATCGTCGACCACCCAGATCGTCACGCCGTCGCGCCCCGCCCGGGCGCCCATCACCACGCGCCGCCCGCCGGAATGCCGGATCGCATTGGCCACCAGGTTCTCCACCGCCCGCGCCAGCAGCCGCGGGTCGCTGTGCAGCGCCACCCGCCGCCCAACGACCGACAGCGCGATCCCGGCCTCGGCCGCCGCGGCGCCCTGCGTCAGCAGCACCCGGTCGAACAGCTCACCCGCCGTGAAGCGCGACAGGTCCGGCCGCACCGCGCCGCCCTCCAGCTTCAGGTGCTCCAGCATCGAGTCCACCAGGGTGCGCGCCACGCCCAGCGATTTCCGAAGGCCCCCCAGGGGCGCGGCGAGGTCGCGCGCCCCCGGCTTCAGCCGGTCGAGAAACAGTCCGGCCGCCTGCAGCGGCTGCTGCAGGTCGTGCGAGGCGGCGCGGATGAAATGGGTCTTGGCGTCCCGCTCCCGCTCCAGGCTGACCAGGGCCGCGGCCAGCTCCCGGCGAGAGGCCTCGGCCGCCGCGCGGGCCTCCGTCGCCGCCACCACGGCCTGGCGCACAAACCGGCGGATGGCGATCAGGGTCGCCCCGAAAAGGGGCAGGAACAGCGCGAGCGTCAGGAAGTGCGGCGGCTGCTCGACCACCAGCCAGCCGATCAACGATCCCAGCAGCAGCACGACCGCAATCGCCAGAACCTGGGTCGCTTCCGTCGCCGCGGCGAACTGGACGATCAGGAACCAGGCGTACAGCACCACCAGCAGGGCCCGCATCTCGGGCTCGGCCGCCGGCATGAACACCCAGACGCTGCCGGCCGTCGCGAGGTTGCACAGGACCATCCCCGCCTTCGCGCCGGGTATCCAGCGCGACAGGATCGCCGCATCCGAGGGCGGCCGCAGGATGAAGGCCACCCAGGCCACGAACCACCCGCCCAGGAAGACCGAGATCGTCGCTAGCCAGGCGATGAAGCCGAACCGCTCGGCCTTCCCTGCGAACTCGGCGACCAGGAATCCCGTGCCGACCGTCAGGGCGACCCAGGCGACGACGCTGCCCTTGAGCTCGGTCCGCGTCTCGTTGACGAGAACCTGATCCCGGTACGCCGGATCCAACACCAAGGCCTTCCCCCCGTTTCGCCGGCGATTCCCGGCCCGACGTTTCCCGTCGATCGAACCCGTTATCCCGATTTATCGCCCGCCGCGCGAGCCCTTGTAGCCCATCCGGTCTAATGGCCGCCGTCGCCTGGCCGACCTAGCCTCTGCATCGGGGTCGGACGCGGAACGTCCGTACGGACAGGGGCATCTCAATGCATCGACGAGCCGGCGGCGAGCCGGCCTCGGCTCCGCGCGAACCGCGGGCGTCGACCGACGCCTGATGGGCCGAACCCGACAGCCGTCCTCTCCGGGGACGGCGACCACACCTCAGCCAGAATGTGATCAGGGATTTCAACCACATGAAGACGTATCTTACCGCACTCGCCGCACTCGGCGCCTTGGCCGCCTCGCCGGCCTGCGCCCAGAACATGTCCGTGGGCGTAAACGTCGGCACCCCCGGCATTGGCGTGCAGCTCTCGGCCAAGGTCAGCGACCTCGTGGTCCTGCGCGGCGCCATCGATGGCGTCAGCATCAGCCGCGACGAGGACTATTCCGACATCGACTACGACGGGAAGGCCAAGCTGATGACCGGCGGCGTCTTCGCCGACCTGCATCCCGGCGGCGGCGCCTTCTTCGTCTCGGGCGGCGCCTATGTCGGCAAGCGCAAGATCAACCTGCGCGCCCAGCCCACCGCGGCCGTGGACATCGGCGGCCAGACCTTCACCCCCGCCCAGGTGGGCCGCCTCGACGGCGAGGCCAAGCTCTCCAACTTCCAACCCTTCGTGGGCCTCGGCTTCGACAACACCTACGTCGGCGAACGGGGCTGGGGCTTCCGCGCCCTCGCCGGCGTCGCCTTCTCCAAGCGGCCCGACGTGAACCTCACGGCCTCGGGCGGCACGCTGTCCAACGACGCCAACTTCCAGGCCCGCCTGCGCCAGGAAGAGGCCGAGGCGCGCGATGACGCCAAGGACTTCAAGTACTTCCCTGTCGTGCAGGTCGGCCTGACCCGCCGCTTCTGATCCCGTCAACTCTAGGCGCCGCCGCCGCATCGGCCGCGGCGGCGCCGAAGGAGGACCTCATGGCCATCCTGACCGCCGGCGTGACCGGCATCGACTTCGACGACCTGATCGTCAGCGACCTGCTGCTGGGCGACGTGACCGTGGCCACCGCCACCCGCTTCACCCTTCAGGACGGCGCCTGGCAGGACGATTTCACCGGCCAGTTCACCTACGCCAACGACGCCATCACCGGCGGCACGCTGACGAGCTGGAAACAAAGCCTGTCCGGCCAGATGGTGTTCGACGTGACCGGCTTCTCCCTGCCCGTCACCCAGTTCGTCACCTGGGCCACCACCAACAACAACGAGGCGGCCAAGTCTGCGATCCTCGCCGGCGCCGACGCCATCACCGGCTCGGCGGCCGCCGACCGCATGCGCGGCTACGCCGGGAACGACACCATCGAGGGCGGCGGCGGCCTGGACTACCTCCGCGGCGACGACGGCGACGACTCCATGTCCGGCGGGGCTGAGTTCGACGACCTGCACGGCAACATCGGTAACGACACGGTCGCCGGCGGGCTCGGATCCGACTGGGTGGTCGGCGGCAAGGACAATGACCTGCTGCTCGGCGACGACGGCGACGACATCGTCTACGGCAACCTCGGCGCCGACACCGGCAGCGGCGGGGCCGGCAACGACATCGTCCGCGGCGGCCAGGACAACGACAGCCTCAGCGGCGGCGCCGGCGCGGACTGGATCTCCGGCGACCGCGGGGCCGACACCCTCTCGGGCGGCGCGGGGGCCGACCTCTTCAACGTCTTCGGCGACGCCGGCGCCGACCGCGTCCTGGACTTCAGCCGCGCCGAGGGCGACCGCGTGAAGGTCGAACCCGGCTCCACCTACACCACCGCCCAGGTCGGCGCCGACGTCGTCGTCAGCCTCAGCGGCGGCGCCCAGATGACCCTGGTGGGCGTGCAGCTCACCAGCCTCACAGGCGACTGGATCTTCACCGGCTGAGGTGGAGAGCGACCCCCGGCCCGGCGATCACCGCGATCCCGGCGCCGGGGGCCGTGACCCGACCTCCCCCGCCGCCGGCGGCGCGTTCGGGAACGTCTCAGTCCCGTATGCCTGGCGCGGACCGCCATCGAGCGTTGCAGACACTGGCGCGGCGGACGACAGTGCCGCGAGGCGCCGGACGGAGCGGTGGCGGGGTGGCAGATGCTCGGCCTTGAGCCTTGGATGATCGTGACAGCCGTCACGCTATTGATGGTCACGGCGGCCGCGGCCGCCAGTCTCGACGCCGCCACGCGGCGAACGAGGCCACTCCTCTCCGCTGTGCTCGGTGGCCTTTTGCTGCCGACGGCGGGCGTGGTTGCGCTGAGCCTCCTTCGCGGGGAGGATCGCCACGGGTACATACTCATCGCCACGATCTTGTTCGGCGGCGCCAGTCTGCCTCTGTGCCTTGCGGCAGGCGCGGCAACAATCTGGCTCAGACGTCAACGTTTCGGCCGGCGACCCTAGGCGGGCCGCCTCCGGCCTGACGGAGCTTGGGCGCACTACGTCAGGGGCTGGCCGGTGGCGGGCGCCTCGCAGATGCGTTTGACAGCGCGCCCTCTGGGCGAATCCGCCTCGACCTCGTCCCACGCCGGCTGGGCAGAGGCCCGAGCCCAGGACGGCCCGCTGAGGTTGCTTCCCTCGAACATCGCAAACGTGAGGACCCGCATCCGGCGGCCCTTGCAGTCCACGTTCCAACTCTGCAGGTTCGACTGGCTCGTCACGTCGCCGAAAGGCGCCGGCGCGTAGTACTCGTGACGCACCAGCGCGCTCAGTGTGCCATCCGCCAGTCTCGCGACACCGGCAGGGCCTCCGAACGACACCGCTGCGCCGTCCGCCGTGATGAGCGTCCAGCCGTCCGATCTGATGTGGCTCGCCAGCCACGATTTCACGCCCGCTTCGTCCAAGGTCGTGGGGCGCGGGGCGTTCTGGACAGCGCCTCCGGTCGACGGCGATGACCTCATCATGGGAGTCGCCGCGGCGCCGAGCTGCTGCAGAATGCTGGCGTCCACAGCGGCGCAATCGCCGGCGTACGGGACGACGACACGCGCATCGTCGCCGTCAAAGATCGACCGCCATACCTCCCCCCGGTAGGGATATGCGCGGCCTAGGTTGAGCGGGTCGGCACGCGTGGGGCCGACGCCGGTCAGAATGTCCTGATCATCGGGCGTCTTCGGATCGGCATCGCGGTCCGCAAAGATCACGGCGAGGCTTGCTTCGCCCTTGAAGGCCTGCGGCCGGGGCCGGTCGCTCCGGTAGAAGGGGCCCTTCTTGGGTGGGTCCGCCGGTTCGGCTCCGCCGAGCACCGGTTCGGCGTTGACGTAGAGCTGCTTCAGCCGCCCGTCGGCCCGGTAATCCGCCGAGACGTTCCAGCGCCAGACGTAATAGCCGCATAGGTTGATGTCGTAGATGTACTTCTCGACGTCGCCTTTCCGCGGATGGGACTTCAAGGTCGCCCCGCCTTCCGCCACGAACACCGTCCGCACCTGATCGCGTGTCGAGGCTTCGGAGAAGTCACGGCGAATTCGCGCCCGCATCTCGTCGACGCTCGTCTGCTCCTCGAAGCGGAACCCCGTTGCAGCCTGCCCATGGCTTGCCGCCAGGAGCATCGTACACGCCACGCCAAGCCGTGCCGCCTTCTGACCCATCCGCCGCCCCCGATGCACGCCCATCACATGCTGTGACATAGAGGTCTGTCTCGGACAATCGCAGGTGTGTCCCCGCGGAATCCGCAGCACGTCCTTGTCCCGATCCGTTTCACACGATCGGGCGCCGCACGCTCAGCGCCTCAGGGTGCATTTGTGGACAGTCCGCCCCAGGACGCTACGCGCCCGCCGTCGCCACCTCGATCGTCTCGATCCGCCAGGCGCGCTGGGCCTCTGTCGCGCCGGGCACGTCGTTGGCGCGGCGCAGGGTGGCCTTGCCGGCGGCGTGGTATTCGCCGCCCGTGGCGTAGCGGCCGTACAGCACCACCGGAACCTCCACGAACAGCGAGCCCGCCGCGCCTTCCACCCGGCCCGGCGCGCCGACCTGGGCGTGCAGCCTCGCGAACGGCTTCAGGTCCTCCTCGCGCCCGTCCCGCCGCAGCTTCGCGGCCTCGGCGGTGCGGCCGCTTTCCACCAGGGCGTAATAGGTCTCCACCACGCTCGCCGCCGCCTGGGCGCCGCCCGGTTCGGCCGGGCCCTCCGCCAGGGGCGTGCGGTCGTCGGGCAGGCCGCCCGGGGTTCCCGGGGCCGGCGGGCTGACCGGCGCCCTCGACGCCGGCCCGCAGGCCACGCCAGACGCGCTGGCGATGTCCTCGCCCGGCGCCAGCGGGGCCAGGCTCGCCTCGTCGCCCTTGGTCCACCACTGCAGCGCATCGCCCGTATAGCGCGCGCCGCTGGCCGAGCGGGCGATCCGCAGGAGGTGCGTGGCCTCGCCCAGCTTGAGTTGCGCCGTCTCGCCGTCGGGATAGAGGGCGCTCACCGCCCGCCCGTCGGCACAGACGTAGTGCACCCAGGTCATCGCCACGGTCTTGGGTTCGGTCTTCGGCGCGGCGGGCGCCAGCGCCTCGGAACAGGCGGCCAGGGCGAGGATCGGGAGGGACAGGACGGCAAGGCGAAGCTTCATCACGCCCTCGTAACGCATGAAGCCGCCGTCCGTCGCTGCGACTTAGCGCTTCATCCAGGGCTTGGACTTCGACTGCGACCGCGCCGCGGCCACGCGTTCGTTCTCCAGCTTGCCGCCGGGCGGGCCGCCGCGGCCTTGCGCGGCCTTCTTCAGGCGCAGCGCCTTCTGCATCGGGGTCTCGTCGGGCGGCGCGTCGTCGTCGGGGCTGGGCATCGTCGGAATCCTTGAAGCTTTCGCCGAACCTAACGCCTCCATCGCGCCTGTCGCGCCCAAACGCGTTCCGTCGCACGGCGTTTGCGCGCGGCGGCCGGCTTGCTAGTCATGGCCGCAACCAAGGGGTCTCCATGAACCTGAAGCTCGCCGCCGTTCTCCTCGCCTCCGCCGCCATCACCCCGGCCCTCGCCCAGGCGCCCCCTTCGCCGCAGCCGCCGGTGGCCAAGACCCAGGCGCCCGAGAACCAGGCCGTGAAGCCCGAATCGACGCCCCCGGCCCCGGCGCCTACCACCGGCCCTGCCCCGTCTGCGGCGCCGGCCAAGCCCGCCAAGTGGGACGTGAGCAACCCGCCGGGCGCCGTCATTCGCCAGGTCCCGATCAAGGTCGACGAAGGCACCTGGATGAACGTGGACGTCAGCCCCGACGGCAAGACGATCGCCTTCGACCTCTTGGGCGACATCTATCTCCTGACCATCGCGGGCGGGACGCCCACCCGCATCGCCGAGGGCCTGGCCTGGGAGGTCCAGCCGCGGTTCTCCCCCGACGGCCGGCGCATCGCCTTCACCTCCGACCGGGGCGGCGGCGACAACATCTGGGTCATGAACCTCGACGGCTCGGACAAGCGCCAGGTGACCAAGGAGGACTTCCGCCTCCTCAACCAGCCCACCTGGAGCCCCGACGGCCGCTTCATCGCTGCCAAGAAGCACTTCACCCCCGGCCGCTCGCTCGGCACGGGCGAGGTCTGGCTCTACCACGTCTCCGGCGGGGCCGGCGTGCCCCTGGTCAAGAAGCCCAACGAGCGCCACCAGAAGGAACTGGGCGAGCCCACCTGGGCCCCCGACGGCAAGGGCGTGCTCTACACGCGCAACATCACCCCCGGGCCGATCTTCGAATACGCCCAGGACTCCAACACCGACCTCTTCAACATCGAGCGCTACGACATCGAGACCGGCGAGGTGACCACCATCGCGTCCGGCCCCGGCGGCTCGGTGCGTCCCACGCCCTCGCCCGACGGCAAGAAGATCGCCTTCGTCCGCCGCGAGAACGCCCGCTCCAAGCTCTATGTGAAGGACCTCGTCTCCGGCGCCGAGGCCAAGGTCTACGACGCCCTCGACCAGGACGTGCAGGAGACCTGGGCCGTCCACGGCCTCTATCCCAACATGGACTGGACGCCGGACTCGCGCACCGTGGTCTTCTGGGCCGGCGGCAAGCTGCGCCGGGTCGACTTCGACGGGTCGAACGCCGCGGTCATTCCCTTCCGTGTCGACGACAGCCGCGGCCTGATCGACCCGCCGCACCCCAAGGTCCAGGTCTCCCCCGACCGCTTCACCACGAAGATGACCCGTTTCGCCGCCGTCTCGCCGGACGGCCGCCAGGTGGTCTTCGAGAGCCTGGGCAAGCTCTATGTGAAGCCCATGGCCGGCGGCGAGCCCCGCCGCCTTACCAAGGGCGACGAGGCGTCCTTCGAGCTGTTCCCCACCTGGTCGCGCGACGGGCGCACGATCGCCTTCGTGGCCTGGACCGACGCCGGCCTGGGGCGCATCCGCACGGTCGCCGCCGCCGGCGGCACGCCGCGCGACGTCACCCGCGAGCCCGGCCACTACGCCCGCCCCGCCTTCTCGCCCGACGGCCGCACCCTGGTCTTCGAGAAGGGCCGCGGCGGCGTCCTCACCTCGGGCGCCTGGTCCGAGAACCCCGGCGTCTACCGCATCCCGGCTGCGGGCGGCGTTCCTGTCCGCATCGCCCGCGACGTGGCCGCGCCCCAGTTCGGCGCCGCCAACGACCGCGTCTTCATGACCGCCTCGGAAGGCGGCAAGCAGCAGCTCGTCTCCACCGACCTCAATGGCGAGGCCCGGCGGGTCCACGCCCAGGGCGAGCTGGTGACCGACTTCGCCGTGGCGCCCGACGGCCGCGCCTTCGCCTTCCGCCAGAACTACGAGGCCCTGGTGATGCCCCTCATGCCCGGCGGCCAGGACGTGCCGGTGGACCTGAAGGGCGGCCCGATGCCGGTCACCCGCGTCTCCTCCGGCGGCGCCGAGTGGATCCACTGGTCCGGCGGCGGCGCCCAGCTCCACTGGTCCATGGGCCCCACCGTCTACACGGCCCGCGCCGACGCGGTCTTCCCCGCCGCCCCGCCGGCCGAGGGTGCGCCGAAGTTCGAGCCGCCGAAGACGGGCGTCTCCCTCGCCCGCGAGGTGGCCGCCGACCGCCCGGCCGGAACGGTCGTCCTCACCGGCGCGCGGCTCGTCACCATGGCTCAGCCCGACGGCGGCGTGATCGACGACGGCGTCGTCGTGATCACGAACGGCCGCATCGCCGCCGTGGGCAAGGCCGGCGAGGTCCAGGTCCCCGCTAGCGCCACGACCGTCGACCTCAAGGGCAAGACGATCATCCCCGGCCTGGTGGACGCCCACGCCCACGGCCCCTACGGCGTGGACGAGCTGGTGCCGCAGCAGAACTGGTCGCTGATGGTCAACATGGCCCTGGGCGTCACCACCGTGCACGATCCCTCCAGCCGCGCCGCCGAGGTCTACGCCGCCGCCGAGCTGCAGCGCGCCGGCAAGATCGTCGGCCCGCACATCTTCTCCACCGGCGAGGTGGTCTACGGCGCCAAGGCCGCCCGGAACTACGCCCAGATCGACAGCTACGAGGACGCCCTCGCCCACGTCCGCCGCCTCAAGGCCCAGGGCGCCCACAGCATCAAGAACTACAACCAGCCCCGCCGGGACCAGCGCCAGCAGCTCATCCAGGCCGCCCGCGCCGAGAACATGCAGGTGGTGGCCGAGGGCGGCGCGCTGTTCGGCCAGGACATGAACATCGTCGCCGACGGCAACTCGACCCTGGAGCACAACATCCCCCAGCTCGCCCTCTACGAGGACGTGCTGAGCTACTTCGGCCAGTCGAAGACGAACTACACCCCCACCCTCGTGGTCACCTTCGGCGGCCTCACCGGCGACAACTACTGGCGCAGCCACACCGACGTCTTCGCCCAGCCGGTGCTGAGGGCCCACATCCCGCCCACCCAGCTCCTCGCCGACAACGCCCGCCGCGCCATCGCCCCCGAGGACCAGTACGCGGACGACGACAACGCCCGCGAGGCGCACAAGCTGGCCAGGCGCGGGGTCCTGGTCTCCATCGGCGCCCACGGCCAGCAGGCCGGCATCGGGCCCCACTGGGAGCTGTGGTCCTTCGTCCGCGGCGGCATGAGCCCGATGGAGGCGCTGCAGGCCGGCACCATCGTCCCCGCCCGGTCCCTGGGCATGGAGGCCGACATCGGCAGCCTCGAGCCGGGCAAGCTGGCCGACCTCGTGGTCCTCGACGCCGACCCCACCGCCGACATCCGCAACTCCGAGAAGGTCCACCGCGTCATGGTGGGCGGCCGCATGCACGATCCCATGACCCTGAACGAGGTCGTCACGGGCGATCGCAAGCGCGCCCCCTGGTGGTGGGAGAAGCCATGAGCCAGCCCCCCGACGAAGACGCCGGCTTCGACGTCGACGACTGGCAGCGCCTGGTCCCCTTCGCGGGCCGCATCGCCGACCTCGACGACGTCCAGGCCCGCAAGGCCATCTTCGCCCTCAGCGACACCCACAACGGCCGCCTCATCGACATGGACCTGCCCCAGCCGGTGATCTGGTGGGCGGACGACGGCGAACAGGCCGCCGTGGCCGTCCAGGCCGAGGCCCACGACAGCGACGACGGCGAGACCATGGAGGTCCTGGGCCTCATACTCCCCGACGGCGAAGGCGCCGTGGCCCTCCTGGAAGACGTCGACCTCGTCGACGACACCGACCCCACCTGGCGCCGCCTCGTCGAAGCCGCCATCGGCGACGAAACGGGCGACGAGGACTGAGGCCGCGAACGCCGCCCCTTAAGCCGGTGGGCGGCCCGCCGCGAGAAGCTCGTCCAGCTGGGCGAATTGCTCGGCGGACATGGCCTGCATCCCCGCCACGGCGTCGGCCACAGGCTCGGCCGAGGGATAGAGCTCGCTCAGCACCAGCAACGTCTGCTCGCCCGCCGCTTCGAAGGTGACGGTTGTGACCGGCGCATCCTCGCTCTCTTCGTTCGTCCAGACCAGGCGCGCGGGCGGCGTCACCTCCAGATACGTGCCGAAGAATGTCGCGGAATCGTCTCCGTCGCCAAACGTGATCCGGTAACCGCCGCCGGTGCGGGCGTCGATCTCGCAGCCGCTGAGCGCAGCGCCCATGGACTTCGGCGCCCACCACAGCCGGAACAGTTCCGGCCGTGTCCAGGCGTCGAACACCGACGAGACGGGGCTGTCGAAGGTGCGGGTGACCACCAGCTCGCGATCGGATTTCCGCGCCACCGTGGTGAGGTTCGTCTCCCGGTTAGGTTGACCGCTTTCGCCCATGGCTCTCGTCCTTTCTCCCCGGATCGCATCCGATCCCCCGGAACGACGAACGAGCCGCTCGAAAGCCGACATCGGGCAGAACTGATGAGCGCAGACCGCGGGCCCCCCTACCCCCGGTGCCTGATCGCCCAGGCCAGCGCCGCCAGCGGCGCGGTGAGGCCGAGCCAGCCGGCGGCGTCCCAGGGGCCGTCGCCGATCAGGGCGGCGACCAGGCCGAAGAGGCTGAGGGCCGCTATCGCGCTCGGTGCGGCGAAGACGCGGGCAAGGCCCTGCGGTCGCTTCATGGCCTACTCCGCCGGCGCCGGCGCGGCCGCGGGCTCCTGGTCGATCGCATCCGCAAACGGCGCGGCGGCCGTGCGGCGGCGCGCCAGCCACAGGTAGAGCCCGCTGCCGAGCACCACGATCGTCACCAGGTCCAGCGCCGCCCACAAAAGCTTCAGCGGCAGGCCGCCGTAGTCGCCGAAATGCAGCGGCTGCGAGAGGCCGAGCGCCTTCACGTACCAGGGCATCGGCCGCACGCCGACCAGTTCCCCGGTCTCGGCGTCGATCAGCGCCGGCGTGATCAGGTGCTCGGTCAGCGGCGTATCGCCGTGGAAGAACACCAGCATGTGCCGCTCGGTGGAATAGGAGCCGCCGGGGAAGGCCACGAACTGCAGATCCATCCCCGGCAGCACCGCCCGGGCCTTGTCCACCGCCGCCTGCACCGACGCCAGCCGCGCCACCGGGGGCCGGCCCTCGTAGGGTTTCACCAGGGCCTCGAGCTGCTCGGCCTTCCACAGGTCCACGATGGGCGTGGAGAGGGTGTTCACCACCCCCGTCAGCCCCACGACCAGCAGCCAGGCCACCGCCACCACGCCCATGAGGTTATGGGTGTCCAGCCACTTCAGCCGCGCCGAGCGGCCGGTGCGGACCACCCCGAAGTCCAGCTTGCGCATGAACGGCGCATAGACCACCACGCCGGAGACGATCGAGGCGGCGAACAGCACGCCCATGGCGCCCAGGAACAGCATCCCCGGCAGGCCCAGGAACATGTCGGTGTGGAGCTGGAGGATGAAGTCCATCACCCCGCCGTCCGCCACCGGGGGCACGACCTCCCCGCTCGTCCGGTCGTAGGACGCGAAGTGCATCTGCGGCCCCGGCGCGTCCGGAGTCGGTCCCGTGGTGACGTTCACCACCGGCCGGTCCTCGTCGAAGCTCATGAACAGCGGGACCTCGCCCGGCCGGTTCTTCAGCGCCAGCTCGAGGATCGCGTCGTAGTCCATGAGCGGCCCGCCCGGGTTCGCCGGCGCCCAGCGGTCGTGGCCCAGCGCATCGTCGATCTCGTGGTGGAAGATCAGCGGCAGGCCGGTCAGGCACAGCATCATGAGGAAGGCCGTGCAGATCAGGCTGGTCCACTTGTGGACCGCCGACCAGGCGCGCACGGCCTTCGGCGACAGCATCAGAAGTCCACCGACGCCGAGACCAGCACCGTCCGCGGCGCGCCCAGCACCAGGTAGTTGGCGCCCGGGAAGCCGCCCACCGACACCCAGTCGTCGCTGTCCGCCAGGTTCTCCACCCGGGCGCGCAGGGTGACGGCCTTGCCGGCCGCCTCGAAGGTGTATCGGGCCCCGAGATCCAGCCGCGTGAAGCTCTCCAGCGAGACGGTGTTCGCCGCGTTCACAGGCTGGGAGCCGGTATGGACGATCCGCCCTTCGACAGTCAGCCCGGATACGGCGGGCACGTCCCACTCCAGGTTCAGGTTCGCCTGGAATTCCGGAACCCCGATGGCGTCCTTGCCGTCCAGCAGCCCCCCGGCGGTGCGGCGCAGTTCGGCGTTCAGCAGCGTGGCGCCGCCCAGCACGCGGAAGCCCTCCACCGGCTCACCGAAGGCCGAGAGCTCGATCCCCCGGTTGCGCTGCTCGCCGTTCTTCCCGAACACCCCGTTCTCGACGAAGGCGCTGGGCAGGTCGATGGAGAACACCGACAGGGTCCCGCCGAAGCGGCCCATGTCCACCTTCACGCCCGCTTCCACCTGTTCGGCGCGGAAGGGCGACAGCACCTCCCCGGCGTTGGTCACCGGCACGCCCCCGCTCACCGCCGGCGCGATCTGGCCGGGCGTCAGGGCCTCGGAATAGTTGGCGTAGAGCGAGACGCTCTCATTGGCCTTCCACACCACCGCCAGGGCCGGCGTGACGGCGTCGGCCTTGTACCGCGAGGTGCGCGCGCCGCTGTTGTAGTCGTAGGCCTTGGTCTCGATCTCCTGCCAGCGGGCGCCAATAGTCACCAGCAGCCGGTCGTCCAGCAGCGAGATCATGTCGGCCACGGCGAAGCTGGTGTTGGTGGTCCGCTCGGTCACGTTCGGGTCCGACAGCACGCCGCCGACGAAGAAGTCCGCGGCCGGAGGCGTCACGGCGGTGGGATCGTAGAGGTCGCCGGCGAACCCGGCGAAGCTGGAGAAGGCGTAGGCGTTCAGCGACTTCAGCTTCACCGCCGAGGCCGACGCCACCAGGCGGTGCCCCACCGCGCCGGTCTGCACCTCGGCCCGGATGCCCGCGTCCGCCGACAGGATCCGGTCCTTGCGGGCGTTGTCGAAGCGGTAGGCGCTGGTCACGCCGCTCGGCTGGGCCGTCGGATTGGCCAGCACGTTCCGCTCCTTGCCCCGCCGTCCGCCCACCGCGGCCCAGGCGGTGACCGCGTCCGAGACGTCGAACTCGCCGCGCACCACCCCGAACAGCTGCCGCTCGTCGGTATAGGTCCAGGGCTGGGCGAAGTTGCGCGAGGCGTCGGGCGCCTCGGGGACCGCGCCGGCCGGCGTCACACTGGGACGCGGCGCCTCGATGCGGTGATCCTGGAACCCGACGTCGGCCGCAAAGCGCGCCCGCTCACCCCGGTAGTCCAGCCCCAGCGCCAGCACCGTCAGCTCCCGGTCCTGATCCTCGATCGCGCCCTCGCCGTCCCGTCGGGCCACGTTAGCTCGCACGCCGAACGCCTGGTCGGCGCCGAACCGGCGCGCCACGTCCGCCGCGCCATAGAGCTGCCCGCCCGTCTCCACGCCCGCCGTCACGCGGGTCAGCGGCTCGGCCGGGGCCCGCTTCGGGACCAGGTTGAACGCGCCGCCCACACCGCTGCCGCCGGGCGCTGCGCCGTTCAGGAAGGCGCTCGCCCCATGAAAGACCTCGACGCGTTCCAGCAGCTCGGCCGCCACGAACTGGCGCGGCAGGATCCCGTAGACCCCGTTGTAGGTCATGTCGTCCGAGTACACCGGGAAGCCCCGGATCACGTACAGCTCCTGGAAGTTGCCGAAGCCCTTGGCGACCCGCACCGCCGGGTCGTTCTGCAGCACGTCGCCCACGCTGCGGGCCTGCTGCGCCTGCACAAGCTCCTGGGTGTAGGCCGTCACCGCATAGGGGGTGTCCAGGGCCTCCAGCGCGCCCAGCAGGCCGACGCGGGCGCCGCGCGCCACCTGGCCGCCGGCATACGGCGTGGGCAGCGCCACCTGCGATCCCGTCACCACCACCTCGTCCACCTGCGCCGGCGCCTCGGCCGCGCTGGCGGCGGAAGCGATCGAGACGGCCGCTACGCCGCACGCCAGCAACACTCGGTAGGACATCGAAACCCCTTTGACTTGCGAATAGCTCGCACTAGCAGTCGCAATTGCAGGGGTAAAGGGCGCCGTCCTCAGCTCCTCAGGCGCTCGGCATGCCAGGCCACATGATCGGCGACGAAGCTGGCGATGAAGAAATAGGAGTGGTCGTAGCCGGCCTGCATCCGCAGGGTCAGCTTCTGGCCTGCGGCCCCGCAGGCCGCTTCGAACAGGTCCGGCTTCAGCTGGGTCTCCAGGAAGCTGTCGGCGCCGCCCTGGTCGATCAGGATGTCGTCGAAGCGGCCCCTCGCCGCGCCCGCCTCCACCAGCCGGCAAGCATCGTGCGCCGCCCAGCCCGCCGCGTCCCCGCCGAGATAGGCGGCGAACGCCTTTCGGCCCCAGTCGCACCGGGTCGGCGAGACGATCGGGGCGAAGGCCGAGACCGAGCGGTAGAGGTCCGGATGCTTCAGGGCCAGCGTCAGCGCCCCGTGCCCGCCCATGGAGTGGCCGAAGATCCCACGCCGCGCCGCGTCCGCCGGAAAGGCGTCTTCCACGGTCGCCACGAGGTCCTGCGTGACATAGGTCTCCATCCGGAAGTGCGGCGCCCACGGCGCCTGGATCGCGTCGAGGTAGAAGCCCGCGCCCTGGCCCAGGTCGTAGGCCGGATCATCGGCCACGCCCTCGCCCCGCGGGCTGGTGTCGGGGGCCACGATCATCACCCCGTGGGCGGCCGCGGCGGCATAGGCGCCGGCCTTGGTGGTGAAATTGTCCTCGGTGCAGGTGAGCCCCGACAGCCAATAGAGCACCGGGAATGGCCCGTCTCCCGGCGGCGTGAACACCGAGGCTCGCATGGGCGTGCCGGTCGCCGCGCTGTCGTGGCGGGCGTAGGTCAGAAGCCCGCCGTGGGTCCGATGCTGCTGGACGTTTTCCATCTGCGACCTCCGTGACGCGCGAGCCTCTGCCCTTGAGGCCTGTAACAGGTCGCCGGGGCGCCTGCGACAACGCGTCCGCCAGTTAACCAATGGCCTTCACCGCGCCTTTCCCATCGGCGGCGATGTTCCAAGCGTGACTATGCAGCCGCTCCAGATCCCGTCCCTCGACGGTCCAGGCCGCCTGGACCAGGCCGCCCGCCTGCAGCGCCGGTTCTACCAGGCGTGGCAGCGGCAGGGCGCCGGCCGCCGTGCTCGGCGCATCGTGCTCAGCCCCGTCGATGCGGTGCTCATGATCTGCCTGACGCTGTGCATGCTGGCCATCGGCATCGGCCTCGATCGCATGTACCCGGTGGTCCGCCCCAGCCTCGGCCACGCGGTCGCCGAGGACCTCCCGCGCCGCCCCTTCCCCAGTTGCGAGGACGCCCACGCCGCCGGGGTCTTCAGCATCCCCCGCAGCTCTCCCGCCTACTCCCCGCACCAGGACAGCAACCGCAACGGCCTGGCCTGCGAACCGGCCTGACGCGCCGACCGGTCTGACCGCCCGCCCGCAACTGGACCTTCCGTCCCGCCCCGCGCCCGCCCATCCTGGCGGCCCATGAGTCGGAGGCGCGCGTGAGCCCAGGCCGGACCCGGGCGAGCGCCCTCGCCGTCGTGCTGCCGTTCGCCGCGGTGATCGGCGCCACCTGCGCGTTTCAGGTCGGCGCCTCGCTGGCCAAGGGGCTGTTCCCCGCCGTGGGCGCGGAGGGCGCCGCCGCCCTGCGCCTGATCCTGGGCGCCGGCATGCTGATCGCCGTGCTCCGGCCCTGGCGCCACTGGCCGGGCGCGGTGGCGCTGGGCCCGCTCCTGGGCCTGGGCCTGGCCACCGGCGGGGCGATCCTCTTCTTCTACCTGGCCCTCGGCCGTTTGCCCCAGGGCGTGGCCATCGCGCTCCAGTTCCTGGGGCCGCTGGGCGTCGCCATCGCCGGCTCGCGCCGCGCCAGCGACCTCGTCTGGGCGGCCCTCGCCGCCGCCGGGGTCTGGGGACTGGTGGGCCACGGCCTGACCGCGGGCGGCGCCGATCGCCTCGACCCCCTGGGCCTCCTGTTCGCCCTGGCCGCCGCCGCGTCCTGGGCCGCCTACATCGTCTGGGGACAGGCGGCCAGCCGCGCCTACGGCCACGCCACCCCGGCGCTGGCCGTGGGCATCGCCACCGTCATGGTGGTCCCGGTGGGCATCCAGCATGCCGGGCTCGAGGCCCTGCTCCAGCCACAGCTTCTGCCGCTGGCACTGGTGGTCGCCCTCATCTCCACCGCCATTCCCTTCACGCTGGAGATGTACGCCCTGCCCCGCATGCCGGCCCGCACCTTCGCCGTGCTCACCAGCCTGGAGCCGGCCTTCGGCGCCCTCGCGGGCCTTCTCCTCCTGCACGAGCGCCTGGCGCCGGCCCAGCTCGCCGGCGTCCTCGCCGTCATGGCCGCCGCTGCCGGCGCCGCTTGGTCCAGCCAACCCCGCACGCCCGAGGACCTGGCCTCCGACATCCCGCCGACCTGACGTGCGCGCAGCCGCCGATGTGCTAGAAGCCGCCCATGACCGCGAACACGCCCGACGCCGAACGCCGCAAGAAGCTCATCGGCCGCGCCGTGGTGGTCGGCCTCCTCCTGCTGGTCGCCGTCTATCTGGTGCCGATGTTCCTCAGCCTCAGGCGCTGAGCTCTCACGCCACCGCCGGCCGGGACCCCGCGACCGGCAGGACCTTCAGCCGAGCCAGGCGATGGTTCGCCGCCTGCCCTGCCAGGCGCGCGCGGTTGTAGGTGGCGGCGCATTGGATGCGGCCCTCGGCGCGATAGGTGCGGCACCAGCCCAGCGCGGCGGCGCGGCCCTCGTCCGGTCCGGCCGCAACGGGCATGGGTCCATCCACCAGCGCGGCCGCCAGCGCCGCGTGGAAGGCGGGCGCGATGGGCGCGGCGGCCAGCACCTGTTCGCTCGGGCGGAACTCGCCCGCCAGCGTCAGCCCCAGCATGTAGCCGTACGAGGGCCCCAGGCTTACCCGGCCCGCCGGGCTGATTTGGATCAGCGGCAGGTACGGCGCCAGTTCCGGGACCAGGTGGTTGGGCGCGAAACGGTAGCCCCAGTAGCGCTCGGCGATCTTCGTGAAATGCAGGTAGTCGCCGATCGGCCTGAACCCGGCCTCGGCGAACGGCAGGATCTCCACCGGGGGCTTGTCGGCGACGACCGTGTCGTTGGAGACGTCCACATAGAGGGCGCCGACCACCAGGGCGTTCTGGAAGTACTGGCCCCGCAGGTCGCCCCAGGCCCGCTGCATCGCGCCGCCCTTCTCCAGGAACCGGCGCAGGGCGGCATGACCCTCGGCCGCGCTGGCGGACAGCCCATCCGCGCGCACGGTCTCCAGCCCTGTCCGCACCGCCTCGGTGATCCGGAGGCACTGGCCCAGCGGATAGGGCTTGGCGGCGAACGTCGGCGCCTCCGCGCGCAGCACGGCGTCGAGCTCGGCCCGCAGTTCCCGGAAGAAATCCGTCAGCGCGCCAAGCGCCGGCGTCAGGAACCGGTCGGTCAAGGCCGCCTGCCGCACGGCGTCGACGACCCGCGGCGTCTCCGCCTGCGACGTCTCGATCAGCTCCGCCATGGAGGCGACCAGCCCGATCCGGCTCCTCGGCGCCTCGGGCGCCGTCACGCGGAACCTCGGCGGGTGGCTCCTCGATCGTCGTCCCGGGCGCCGGGCGCGGCGTCAGCGGCCGGTCCGCGCGCAAAGATCGTACTGGAGATCAAAGAGATAGAGCTTTCCTGCCGGCTTCGGACGAGTCCGATCGGAAGGCATGGCTCTAGGCTGCGGGCGCCGGCGCAACAAGCGAGGCAAGGCGTCGCGCCCGCCTCCGCAAACCGCCTAGACCGCTTCGAGCGCCGCCGCGGGCCAGACCTTCCGCTCGCTCGACGACCACAGGTCCACCGTCGGCGTCCCCGCGGCGCAAAGGGCGTCGGCCCGGCCGCGCGCATCCTCGAGGTGCGCGGCCTCGATCCACGCCGCCCAGGTGATCGTTCCGGCGGCGTCCTGAAGATAGGCTCTGAAAGTCTGCATCCCCCGATGTAGGCGCTTGCACGCCCACACGCCACCTTCGGGCGCCGCCGGAGCGGTGGCTACTTCACCCGCGCCGGATCGAAGTCGCGGACGAAGCGGTCCAGCAGGCGCACGCCCCAGCCGCGCGCGCCCTTGGGGGCCGTCGGCTGCGCCTCGTTCGACCAGGCCACCGCGGCGATGTCGAGGTGGGCCCAGGGGGTGGCCGGATCGGCGAAGAAGCCGATGACATGCGCGCCGACGCTGGCGCCCGCGCCGCCGCCTTCCACCACGTCGCGGATATCGGCCACCGGGCTCTTCAGGTCCTCGGCGAGCGACTCGTGCAGCGGCAGGCGCCACACCGCCTCGCCCGACGTGGCGGCGGCCTTCTCGACCTGGGCGGCCAGGCCGTCGTGGCGGCTGAAGAGGCCGGCATAGTCGTCGCCCAGCGCCGTCCCGACCGCGCCGGTCAGGGTGGCGACGCTGAACAGCGCGGCCGGCTTCCAGCGCTCGTCCGCATAGGCCATGGCGTCGGCGAGGACAACGCGGCCTTCGGCGTCGGTGTTCAGCCGCTCCATGCTCTTGCCGCCATAGGCGCGGATCACGTCGCCCGGCCGCGCGGCGCCGCCGCCGGGCATGTTCTCGGCCATGGCGCCCACGGCCACCACGTGGACCGGCGCCTTCGACTTGGCCAGCGACAGCACCGCGCCCATGGCCGCGGCCGCCCCCGACATGTCCGTGCGCATCCGCCACATGCCCGACGCCGGCTTGATGGAGACCCCGCCCGCGTCGAAGGTGATGCCCTTGCCGGTGATGACCACCGGGCGGCCCGTGGCGCCGGGGCCCTTGTACTCCACGATCACCAGCCGCGGCGGACGGGTGGAGCCCTGGCCGACGCTCAGGATGGCGTTCATGCCGCGCCGGGCGAGCTCGGCCTCGTCGAACACCTCCACCGTCACGCCGTCCACGCCGCGGAACGCCTCGCGGGTGCGGTCGGCGAACCACTGGGGCGTCTTGATGTTCGAGGGCTCGGAGATCAGGTCGCGGGTCAGCTTCACGCCCTCGGCCAGGGCCGCGCCTCGGGCGTCGTAGGCCGCGCGCGCCTCCCGGGCCTGGCCGCCCACGATCACCAGCGGGGCCTGCGAGGCCTTGCGCTTGGCCGGCGCTTTGAGCCCCGGATAGGCGTAGCCGCCCATCTCCGCGCCGATGGCCAACTCCGCGGCGTCCAGCCCCTGGGCCAGCAGGGTCACGGCGCCATCGGCCTCGGCGGTCTCGCGCCGGGCCAGTCCGCCCAGGTCCTGCAGGGCCGCCGGCCCCTCCGCGCCCGCCGCGCCCAGCACCACGATCTGCTCGTAGCCGCCGAGGCCGCGCAGGGTCAGGACCTTGCCCGTCTTGTACTCGAACCGCGCCTCGGCCAGCGCCCGGCGGACCGCCTCCCGCGTGGCCGGATCGAGGGCGCCGCCGCGGGTCTGGAGATCGGCCTCCGAGGCCAGCGGCAGCACCGCCGCCCCGCCCCGGGGCGCCTCCGACGCGAACTGGATCGGACGCGCCTCAGCCGAGGCGGCGGAGACGGCGGCGGCAAGGGTGAACGCGGCGAGACGGCGCAAGGGTGACCTCCTGGTTGTTTCCAGCACAGCTAGGGTCAAACGGCCCCGCGCGCTAGATGCGCCGACGGCAACGCCGCCGCCCTCCGGCCAAGATGGGCAAAATCAAATCTTGGCGTGAGGCGGCCCTGAAGCGCCGCCGCCACCTTGGCCGCATCGCAAACGCCAAGGAGATCCCGCATGGCCCGACCCCAGCAACCCGACCAGTACGTCTTCGGCTTCGGCCCGGACGGCGCGGTGATCTCGGTCGCCGAAGTCGAACGCAACGGCCGGCTCGACCCTGAGAAGATCGAGAAGGACGAATCCTACCGCCTCGAAGCCGGCCTGGTGGTGAAGACCGAGCTCGACGACGGCCAGTCCGAATGGACCGTCTACGCCGACACCGACGGCGACGGTCGCTGGGTCGAACTGGCCGAGGGCCACGGCCCCCTGGACCTCAGCCTGTTCACCGGAGCCCCGCCCCCCGAGGCCAGCCTGCCGGTGACGCAGGTGCTGGACGACGACGCCTATGTCTTCCATTTCGACGCCGCCGGCCAGGTCGCCGCCGTCTACGAGGTGGAGCGCAACGGCCGCCTTACCCAAGAGGACATCGACCGCGACGAGACCTGGGCCCGCGTGAACGGCGTCGTCGTGAAGACCGAGCTCGACGACGGCCAGATCGAACAAACCACCTACGCCGACCTGGACGGCGATGGCGTCTGGCAGTCGATCCTCCTGCCCCAGCCCGCCTCCCTCTGGGACGGCGCCCTCACCGCCTAGCGGCCGACCCCTAGAGCCAGGTCCGCGTCCGCGCGGCGGGCCAGGGCCGCCACGTCCTCCGGCGTCACCGTCCCGGCGGCGATGGCGGCCCTCAGCGCCTGGACCTCCTCCACGCTCATGCCGCGCACGGCCCGGGTGGTCTCCACCACCCGGTTGTCCGGCGTCCTCGCAAAGCGCCGCGCTTCGAAGCGCACCGGCCCGCGGCCCTCCGCCCCCGGCTCCCCCTCGGGCGCCTGGGCCTTCAGCGGCCCGTACTTGCGTGGCGCGAGCTTGCCCACCCGCCACTTCAGCGTCTGGATCTTCAGCCGCGCCGTCGCCACCTCCGCCGTCTTGGCCTCCAGGGCGATGGTCCAGGCCAGGTCGAACAGCCGATCCGCCTGCGCCTGCCGCGCCAGCCGGTAGGCCTCGGCGAAATCCGGCCGCTCGCGCAGCCACCGGGTCACCGACGAATGGACCGGCATGTCCGGCTCGGCGCACACCTCGCGCAGCCCCCGCCCGTCCTCGATCCGCGCCAGGAATTCCTCCGCCCGCTTCTCGCTCCAGCGGTTGTAGCCGCGCCGCGCCGGCCAGCTCAGCGCCGCCTCGGCCTTCGCCGCCTCCACCATCGCGCGCAGTTCGTCGTTCCGCTTCAGCCAGGCGTCCATCGTCGAGCGGTTCGGCATCCGCGGGTCGCGGCAGATGTCGGCATAGGTCTCCCCCGCCTCCAGCCGCCGGCACATCTCCTGCACCCGCGGAACCTTGTCGTCATAGGCCACGCGCACATAGCGCCGCCGCGCCGGCTTCTCACCCGCCGCCATCGCTGTCACCCGCTCGCAAAGAAAGGAAAGCCGCGCCGCCGCACCGCCCGGCCATCCAGCCCCAGGCGCACCGATCGACCCTGCCCGAACCCTCCCAGAAACGCGCGCAAAAGTCAAGAACAAAGCACGAACATGAACCCTGGAGTTCCGGATTTGCCCATCGCCAGTTCCGTCAGCGCCGCGATCACGAACCCAATCCCCTGTAAGCCACCCCATCGGCGCCCGCTCCGAAGGGCGCCGTCAGCGACGACGTACTGGCTGCTCGATCGATGGCCGAGCCGACGTGGGGAAGGCATATGCGACCTGGGATCCGACAAACTTTTGTGGCGGCTGTCGCCGGCCTCCTGGCGTTCGCCGGGGCGGCGCGCGCCGAACCGATGTGGGCGGCGATCCAGGACGGCGGGAACGTCATGTTCGAGTACTTCCCCACCGGCCCCTCCGCCACCTCGGCCGGCGCCTACGTGCTCAAGCTCGGCCAGACCAGCGTCGACCCCGCCGACTTCCGCGGCTTCCAGTTCCAGCAGGACGGGTCCATGTGGGCGGCGATCCA
>Ga0155080_131_pt4 | contig 66474 bp, 69 predicted proteins | sample RifCSPhighO2_01_FD_106048 | JGI IMG/M metagenome (GOLD analysis project Ga0155080, IMG submission 106048) | Phenylobacterium sp. RIFCSPHIGHO2_01_FULL_69_31 | reverse complement strand
ACCGACGGCATGATGGACGACCTCACCGAGGCCCTCGACGCCCTCTGGGCCCGCTGCAACGTCAAGCGCATCGGCGGCTACGCCGCCTGAGGCGGCTCAGGTCGGCGGGCGCGGTGCGACAAACCGCGCTGCGGCGCCTTGGCACAACGCCAGCGTGCGCAAATCAGCGCCTACTCGCGATCAGGGCCGGTCGTTCAACAGCCCGACATCTGGACCGGTCCCGAGCGCCCTTGCCCTGCAGGGGCGCTCTCAGGCCGGCCTACTTCCGCCGCCGCACGCCGCGGCCCAGGCCGATCTGCTTGGCGAAGTCCGAGCGCCGGGCGGCGTAAGCCGGCGCCACCATCGGGTAATCGGGCGCCAGGCCCCACCGACGGCGATAGTCGTCCGGGCTCATGTTGTAGCGCGACCGCAGGTAGCGCTTCAGCATCTTCAGCCGCTTCCCGTCCTCGAGGCAGACGATGTAGTCGTGCTGCACCGAGCGGCCGATCGACACGGCCGGCTTGGGACGCTCCTCCGGCTGCGCCGGCGGCGCGGCGCCGGTGAGCTGGGTCAAGGCTTGGTGGACCGTGCGGATGATGTCCGGCACGGCGTCGGCGGTGACGGCGTTGCGGCTGACGTAGGCCGAGACGATCCCTGCGCCCAGGCGCATCAGTTCTTCGCCCGAGGGTCCCTCGGAATCGGGTCCTACGCTCATGACCACCTCTTCTCGACACGCTGGAACGGCCGTGGACGCGGCGTGACGCGTTCCGGCCTTTGCCGGTGAACGCGTGGGAATTGCGAACGGTTCCCAGAATTACTGGATAGCGGCCCGGTTGGAGGGGCGTGCGTTCGGGAGTAAAGGAGGCGCCTTCGCCGCCGCCAGACTCGCGCGCCCTCGGGATCAGCGCGTGCCCACGAAAGGTCTTGCCCTTGAACCTGCATGTGCAAACCCAGCTCTCCAAAGACGACTTCTTTCAGGCCGGCGTCGCCAAGGCCGATCCGGCGATCGCCGCGATCCTGGACGGGGAGCTGAAGCGCCAGCAGGAACAGATCGAGTTGATCGCCTCCGAAAACATCGTCTCGAAGGCGGTGCTGGAGGCCCAGGGCTCGGTCCTGACCAACAAGTACGCCGAGGGCTACCCCGGCAAGCGCTACTACGGCGGCTGCGAGGTGGTGGACGAGGCCGAGACCCTGGCCATCGAGCGGGCCAAGGAGCTCTTCGGCTGCGATTACGCCAACGTGCAGCCGCACTCGGGCAGCCAGGCGAACCAGGCTGTGTTCATGGTCACCATGAAGCCGGGCGACACCTTCATGGGCATGAACCTGGACCACGGCGGCCACCTGACGCACGGCAAGAGCGTCAACCAGTCGGGCAAGTGGTTCAGCCCCGTGGCCTATGGGGTGCGCGCCCAGGACCACCTGATCGACTACGACGAGGCGGCCGAGGTGGCGCGCGCCAACCAGCCCAAGGTGATCATCGCCGGCGGCTCGGCCTATTCGCGACACATCGACTTCGCGAAGTTCCGTGAGATCGCCGACGAGGTGGGCGCGGTGCTCATGTGCGACGTGGCCCACTACGCCGGCCTGATCGTGGCAGGCGAGTATCCGAATCCGTTCCCGCATGCCCACATCGTGACGACCACCACGCACAAGACCCTGCGCGGCCCGCGCGGCGGCCTGATCCTGACCAACGACAAGAAGCTGGCCGGCAAGATCAACAGCGCGGTGTTCCCGGGCCTCCAGGGCGGCCCGCTGATGCACGTGATCGCGGCCAAGGCCGTAGCGTTCGGCGAGGCCCTCCGGCCCGAGTTCAAGACCTATGCCAAGCAGGTGATCGAGAACGCCCGGGCGTTGGCCGACAGCCTGCAGAGCGTGGGCTTCAAGATCGTGTCGAACGGCACCGACAGCCACCTGATGCTTGTGGACCTGACGCCCAAGAACGTCTCGGGAGCGCAGGCCGAGATCGCCCTGGAGCGCGCCGGCATCACCACCAACAAGAACTCCATCCCCGGCGACCCGCTGCCGCCGATGCAGACCTCCGGCCTGCGCGTCGGCACGCCGGCCGGCACGACCCGGGGCTTCGGCCCCGCCGAGTTCCGTCAGGTGGGCACGTGGATCGGCGAAGTCCTGGACGCCGTGTCAACGGGCGAGGACTCCACCGCCGTGGAACAGAAGGTGCGCGGCGAGGTGGTAGCCCTGACCAAACGCTTCCCCATATACGCCTAATAGCGTTAAGTGGCCGGGAAGGGGGCTAGATATGCGCTGCCCGTTCTGCGGCCACGACGAAACCCAGGTAAAGGACAGCCGACCGTCGGAAGACGGTGCGGCCATCCGTCGTCGCCGGTTGTGCCCGGCGTGCGAGGGCCGCTTCACGACCTTCGAGCGGGTTCAGCTGCGTGAGCTGACCATCCTCAAGCGATCGGGCCGGCGCGCGCCGTTCGATCGCGACAAGCTGGCCCGGTCGCTCTCGGTGGCCCTGCGCAAGCGTCCCGTGGAGCCCGAGCGGGTCGAGCGGATGATCTCCACCATCACCCGCCAGCTCGAGAGCATGGGCGAGACCGAACTGCCGTCCTCCACGATCGGCGAGCTGATCATGAAGCACCTGAAGCAGCTCGATGACGTGGCCTACGTCCGCTACGCCTCGGTCTACCGCGACTTCAAGGAAACCGACGACTTCGCCCGCTTCCTCGGCGAGGAAGGCCTGAGCGAAGCCGCCGCCGACGAGCGCTAACGGGCGACCTCGGTCACCCGAAGAGCTCGAGCAGCTTCCGCGCCGCCACAGCCGCGCCGTCCGTCCGAACCTCCCGCGCAACAGCCGTGGCGCGGCGACGCACGTCATCGCCGAGGGCTATGCCCAGCGCCGCCATGAATGACTCGGCCGTGGGGGCGGGCCCATCGTGGGCGGCGCCGACGCCGAGGGCGGCGACCCGCCCGGCCCAGTAGGGCTGATCTCCGATCTGCGGCACGATCACCTGCGGTGCGCCGGCCCGAGCGGCCGTGGTTGTGGTCCCGGCGCCGCCGTGATGGACGACAGCGGCCACGCGGGGAAACAGCGCCTGCTGGTTGACCTCCCCAACCGCGAAGCAATCGCCACCCTGGTCTTCGAGCGCGAGGCCGGCCCAGCCATGCGAGAGCAACACGCGCCGCCCCTGTGCGCGGGCGGCCCGGATAGCGATGCGGCTGGCTTCCTTGAGCGCCTCCAGCGGAATGCTTCCGAAGCCCACATAGACGGGCGGGGCGCCGGCCGTCAGGAACGTTTCCAGGTCCGCCGGCAGCGGCCGATCATCCGGCAGGATCCACGCGCCCGTCTGCAAGACGTCGCGGAGTTGCGTCGAACGCCAGGGGCTCAGCGCCGGGTCGGACGCGAGCCAAGGACTGGCGGTGAAGACCTCGTCGCGCACATTCTGCGCCGCGGGCAGGCCGATGGAGGCGCGAAGCTCGTTCCAGGCCTCGCCGAACACGGCCGCCATGGTCTCCACGTCACGGTCCCACAGGACGCGGTTGTCGGTCTCCTCTGCGGGGACCGGATGTCCCGGATAGGCGGAGGGCCGATGGTGCTCGGACGGCAGGTAGATCGGGCAATAGGTTGCGTAGACGTAAGGGAGGCCCCGCGCCTCCGCGACGCACCTCGCGGCCGCCGTCGAGGGGAAAAGCCCTGCGGCGAGGACCGCATCGCACCCCTCCGCCGCGGCTGAGATGGCCTCGTGCTGCGCCTTCAGCACCAGGGCGGCGCGTTCGGGCAGGGTCATGGGCGGGCGATTGGTCAACGCGTCCGCCACGAACTGCCGAACTGGGGTGTAGGCCGGCGCGAGGGTTCCACCGGCCCGGGAGACCAGCTCTGCGAACTCGGGATCCGGCGGGGCGCAGACGATCGGCTCGGCGCCCATCGCCCGAAGCTGAGCTGCGAGGGCGGCCATAGGCTCGACATCCCCCCGCGATCCAAAGGTAGACAGCAGCACCCGCATTCCATCCCTCCGCGAACATTGAGGGCGTCACAACCTGCGCATAAAAGCCCGTCTGCCAATTCTTGAACGAAACTGTTTCGTCCCCAGATGTGACTCAGCCGGGGCGAGGTCTGCTGGAGCCGTGGCCCAATCTTGGCGTCTCGACTGAGTGGACGCGAGGCCTCCCCGGCCCGTAAGAACCGCCGATGAGCGTCACCCTCAAGCTCGCCACGTCCCTGGACGGTCGCATCGCTACGGCGGCCGGCGAGAGCCGCTGGATCACCGGTGCGCAGAGCCGCGAGCAGGTGCATCGCCTGCGGGCGGCGCATGACGCCGTGCTGGTCGGCATCGAGACCGCCCTGGCCGACGATCCCGAACTCACCGTCCGTCTCCCAGGCTACAACGGCCGACAGCCCGCGCGCGTGGTGCTGGACAGCCGCCAGCGGCTGACGCCCGACTGCAAGCTGGTGAGGACCGCGCGCGATGTGCCGACCTACGTTATCGCCACCGAAGATCCGAACCCGGCGCTCCTGGCCGCCGGGGTGAAGGTCCTGACCGTGCGCGCCGTGGGGGAAGACCGGCCCGAGCTCAAGACCGTGGTTCAGGCCCTAGCCGCCGAGGGATTGTCCGACCTCTTCGTCGAGGGCGGCGGCCAGGTGGCGGGCAGTTTCCTGCGCTGCGGTCTGGTTGACACCATCGAGTGGTTCCGCGCCCCCATCCTCATCGGTGGCGAGGGGCGGCCCGCCGTCGGCGCCCTGGCGGTTGCGGCACTGGCCGAGGCGCCCCATTTCCGGCGCGTGGAGGTGACCGCCCTGGGCGACGACCTCTGGGAACGCTACGCGAGGGGCTGAATGTTCACCGGCATCGTCACCGACGTGGGGCGCGTACGCGCCGTCCGCGACACCAACCGCGACCGCCGGTTCGAGATCGAGACGCGGTTCGACCTCTCGACCGTCGATATCGGCGCCTCCATCAGCCACGCCGGCTGCTGCCTGACCGTGGTGGAGAAGGGCGAGGGCTGGTTCGCGGTGGAGGTCTCGGGCGAGACCCTGTCGTTGACGACCCTGTCGGACTGGCAGGAGGGCCGCCCCGTCAACCTGGAGCGCGCCGCCCGCGTCGGCGACGAGCTGGGCGGCCATATCGTCTCGGGCCACGTGGACGGCGTCGGCGAGGTGGTCTCCATCGAGAGCGACGGCGGCTCGCACCGGGTCAAGGTCCGCGTCCCAAGGCCGCTGCACCGCTACATCGCGCCGAAGGGGTCGATCACCGTCGAGGGGGTGTCCCTGACCGTCAACGAGGTGGAGGACGACGTCTTCGGCGTGAACCTGATCCCTCACACCTGGGAGGTCACGACCCTGGGGACCCTGCAGGTCGGCAGCCGCGTCAACCTGGAGATCGACATGCTGGCGCGGTATCTCGCCCGCTGGCGCGAAACGGCCTAAAGGCTTCCGCTCAAGACCCCGAAGGACCATCCATGAGCGACGAGCCGATCCGCATCCTCATTGTCGAGGCGCGCTTTTACGACGGCCTGGCCGACGCCCTGCTGGAGGGCGCGACCCAGGCGCTGAGCGCCTATGGGGCGGAATACGACATCGTGACGGTGCCCGGCGCGCTGGAGATCCCCGGCGCCATCGCCTTTGCCGAGGAGGGCGGCCACCGCCCCGCCGGCAAGCGCTACGACGGCTATGTGGCCCTCGGCTGCGTGATCCGGGGCGAGACCTACCACTTCGAGATCGTCTCGAACGAGAGCGCCCGCGGGATCATGGACCTGACGGTGAGCAAGAAGCTCTGCATCGGCAACGGCGTGCTGACCACCGAGGATGACGAGCAGGCGTGGGCGCGGGCGCGGGTCAGCGAGGGCGACAAGGGGGGCGGCGCGGCCCGCGCGGCCCTGACCATGATCGAGCTGAAGCACCAACTGTCGGGCGCCAATCGATGAGCGCCCATGCGTCCCGCTCGGTCGCGCGGCTCGCTGCCGTCCAGGCCCTCTATCAGATGGAGGTCTCCTCCATCGGCGTCGAGAGCGTGATCCGGGAGTTCACCGACCACCGCTTCGACCGCGCTCTGGAAGGCGTCGAGGGGGAGGGCGACACCCTGGCCTCGCCCGACGAGGCGTTCTTCGCCGAACTGGTGCGCGGCGTCGTGGCCGAGCAGAAGCGGGTGGACGCCGCGATCGCCAAGCGTCTGGCAGAAAACTGGCGGCTGGAGCGTCTGGACGCCACCGTCCGGGCCATCCTACGCGCTGGTACGTACGAACTCGCCAACCGGCCGGACGTGCCCACCGAGGTCGCCATCGACGAGTATGTCGAGGTGGCCAAGAGCTTCTTCGAGGGCACCGAGCCCGGGTTCGTGAACGGCGCCCTGGACGGCGTGGCGCGGGATGTCCGGGCCGGCGCCTGAGACCCCACCCAAGGGGCTGGACGAGTTCGGCGAGATCGACCGGCTCTTCCGGCCGCTGACCCGCGGCGCGCCGGGGGCGTTCGAACTTCGTGACGATGCGGCGGTCATTCCCCAGCGGCCCGGCTTCGACCTGGTGGTGACCAAGGACGCCATCGTCGAGGGCGTGCATTTCCCGGAGGGCGAGGCGCCGGAGCTGGTGGCGCGGAAGCTGGTGCGGGTAAACGTGTCGGACCTCGCGGCCAAGGCAGCCGAGCCCTTTGCCGCCTTCCTCGCCGTGGCCTGGCCGCAGGGCTTCGCCGGCCGCGACCGCGAACTGTTCGCCATGGGCCTGGCCGCAGACCTGGAGGCGTTCGGCATCGATCTGCTGGGCGGCGACACCGTGAGCACCTCGGGCCCGTTCACCTGCACCTTGACCGCCATGGGCTGGGTCCCGGCGGGGCGGATGGTCCGCCGGGCCGGCGCACGGCCGGGCGACAAGCTGCTGGTCAGCGGCACGATCGGCGATGCGACCCTGGGCCTGGCCGCGGTGAAAGGGCAGATCGAGGATGCCGACGGCCGCCTGGCCTACCGCTACCGGATGCCGGAGCCGCGGGTAGACCTGCGCGAGACGCTTCGCCGGCACGCCACGGCGGCGGCCGACGTCTCGGACGGCTTGGTGGCCGACGCCCGCCACATCGCCGAGGCCAGCGGTGTGGGCCTGCTGATCGACCTGGATCGCCTCCCGCTGTCCGGCGCGGCGGCGACCTGGCTCGAGCGGCAGGCCGACGTGGGCGCCAGCCTCCTGCGGCTGGGAACCGGCGGCGACGACTACGAGGTGGTCTGCACCATGGCCTCGGGCGTGCGGAAACCCCCCGGCTTCACCGTGATCGGCGAGGTGCGCGAAGGTGAGGGCGTGGAGGTCCGGGCCGCGGGCCGCGTCGTCGATCCCGGCGCCGGCGGCTGGCGGCACGGCTGATCCGCGCTAGGCTCGCCGAAACGGGAGGGACCGATGCGAAGGCCGAACATCATCGTCATCCTGGCCGACGACCTCGGCTACGGCGATATCGGTTGCGACGGCGGCAAGCATATTCGGACGCCGCATCTCGACCGCATGGCGACCGAGGGCGTCCGCTTCACCGACTTCTATGCTTCGGCGAACGTTTGCACCCCGTCGCGCGCCGGCCTGCTGACCGGCCGCTATGCCATTCGATCCGGTCTCGCCCACGAGGTCATCCAACCGGCGGACACGACTGGCTTGCCGCTCTCGGAAGTCACGATCCCGCAAGCGCTCAAGCCCGACTACGCGACTGCGCTGATCGGCAAGTGGCACCTGGGCCATGTCGCCCCGCACTGGCCGCCAACCAGCTATGGCTTCGATGTCTTCCAAGGCCTGCCGTACAGCCACGACATGCGGCCGCTATCGCTCTACGAGGCGCAGGGCGACCATGTGGAGCGAGACGAGGGCAAGGTCGAGTTCGCGAAGCTGACGGAAGGGTTCTTTGCGCGGACACTGGCCTTCGCCGAAGCCAATCGCGACCGCCCCTTCTTCGTCATGCTGGCGCTGACGGCGCCTCACATCCCCCTGGTTCCCAACCCGGACGATACGACCGGCTCGCCTGCCGGCGCCTATGGCGAGGTGGTCGAAGAGATCGACGTCAACGTCGGCCGGCTAATTGAGCGGCTGAAGGCCCTGGGGCTCGATGAGGACACGCTGGTGGTCTTCACCTCGGACAATGGGCCCTGGTTCGAGGGCTCCTCGGGGCCGTTCCGTGACCGCAAAGGGGGTTCGGCATGGGACGGTGGCTTCCGTGTGCCTTTCATCGCGCGTCAGCCGGGCCGCATTCCGGCCGGACTCGTAGCCACCGGCCTGTCGTCGAACCTGGACCTGCTCCCGACCATCCTCAGCTGGACCGGAGCGCCGCAGCTCCACGTCGAGCTGGACGGGAAGGACATCTCCGAGATGCTCATGACGGGCAGGGGCTCGCCTCACGACGAGATTCTGCTGTTCGACAACACGCATGTCGCCGCCGTCCGCACCGCGCGCTGGAAGCTAGTGGCCCGGTCGTACTATCGCACCTACGACATTCCCCTCGATCGGCTCCCGCTCCTGTTCGACATGGTTGCCGACCCTGGCGAGAACTACAGCGTCGCCAGCCTTCACCGAGACGCGCTGGCTGACCTGCGCGGACGGCTGGATCGGGCTCGGGCCAAGTTCGACCCCATTGGCGCGCGATTCCCACCCCACGTGGCGCCTGCCAGCGCTGCGGATCACCCCGACTAGACGAAGTCGAACCGCACCTGCGAACGGCCGAAGTCCAGCGCGACCTGGTCGAACTGGGCCAGGAGGTCCATGCCGATGACCAGCGCGGGGCTGTCCTTCAGGCCCCAGATGTCGAAGACGTGCATGTCGGCATAGGTCACCGGCACGTTGCCGAGGTGCAGGCCGCCGAGCCGCAGGAACGGCAGGAACACCGCCTCGCCCTCGAAACTCTCGCCCGCGAGGGATTCCATGCGGACCATCCTGAGCGGCTCGGGCGGCCCGCGCCGGGCCTCCTGGGCGCGAACCAGGTCGCGGAGCTTGCGGTTGCACAGTGTGCCCTGGGCGCCGGAGTCGATGATGGCGCTGATCCGCTTCCCGCTGAGGTCGGCGTCCACGATGGTGAGCTGGCCGTGGCGCCGGCGCGCCGGCACGATCACCACGCGCCCCGGCTCGCCCTGGTCCTGCTGCGAGCGTGTGATCTCCATCCGGCTGTTCTTGAAGTCCAGGGTCAGTCTTTGGCCTTTCAGCCAGTCGACCCCCAGGATGCCGTCGACATCCGATCCCTTGATGGGCAGGGCGGGCGCCCGGACCCTGCGGCGGTCACGGGGGCCGACCCGCAGGCGGTCGAGGGTTACGATCGGCCGATGACGGACACCCACCACCGTGTGCACCCGCGCAGTCTCCGCCGACTTCAGGTCCAGCCGTTCCATCAGGCTGTGCGAGACGCAACTGACGTTGGCGCCGGTGTCGAGCAGGAAGTTGAACGGGCCCTGGTCGTTGATGAGCACCGGGGCGAGCATGTGCTCGTAGCGGCCCTTGGTGGTGTCGAGCGCGGTGGGCGGATGGTCCTCGTCGGGCAGCTCGATCTGGGGCGGGGCGGCGTTGTCCTGCGCCAGGGCTCGCGCCGCGGGCAGGGCCGTGCCGCCGGCGGCCAGCAGGCCGAGGGCGGCGTGGCGACGGGTCGGAGACATGCTCCGTAGTCCTCCCTATGTCATTGCTGTGAAGCTATCACCGTTCTGCGACCGCCGCCACGCAACGTCCGGTGATCGCTGCGTCTCTCAACCTTGCGGCAAGGGGTTGAGGACATCCTGGCCCCATGATTCGCCGCGCCCTCATCGCCGTAGCCATCGGCCTGGCCGCCACGACGGCCCAGGCCGCGGAGCCCAAGAAGGAGGGCAAGGGCGACGTTGGCCAGTACGTCGACCTGCAGCCGGTGGCGCTGCCGATCGTGAACAAGGGCCTCTTGGTCAACTATGTCTTCGTCTACGTGCGCATCAACCTGACGGGCGGCGCCAACGCGGCGCGGTTGCGGGAGAAGGAGCCATTCTTCCGGGACGCTCTGGTCCGCGCCGGGCATCGCACGCCCTTCACCAACCCCGCCGACCTTTCGCAGGTGGACACGCCCCGCCTGACAGCGGCGCTGGCCCGCGAGGCTGCGGCGATCGCCGGGCCCGGCCAGATCCGCTCCGTGGTCGTCACCTCCCAGGCGCCGCGGCGGCGCATCGGCCAGCTGCGCGGCTGATCCATCCTGCCTCTGCGTGAGCCGTCCCGGCGTCGCCGGTTGCACCGCCGTTAAAAACCTGAGTACGCTCCCCGGTCTTTCCACGGGCGCATCCACGCGCCTCTGGGAAACCACTTGGGGAAACGCGTCGGGGGATGGGAGCCAACCGGACGCACGCCCGTAAGAGGCGGCCGCCGGTCACCCCCGCGATCAAATCGCAAAGGGGCTATCGACTATGAGTTCCGTTCTACTGTTGGTGATCGGCGCAGGAGCGCTGGCGGTGCTTTACGGCGTCGTCCAGACCCTTTCGCTCCTGAAGGCCTCGCCGGGCAACGCCCGGATGCAGGAGATCGCCGCCGCCATCCAGGAAGGCGCGCAGGCGTATCTGAACAAGCAGTACACCGCGATCGGCATCGTCGGCGTGGTGATCCTGATACTCGTGGGCGTGCTGATCGGCCCCAAGGCGGCCATCGGCTTCGCCATCGGCGCCATCCTCTCCGGCCTCGCGGGCTTCGCCGGCATGCTGATCTCGGTCCGCGCGAACGTGCGCACCGCCCAAGCTGCGTCCGAGAGCCTGGCCAAGGGCCTCTCGCTGGCCTTCCGCTCGGGCGCCATCACCGGCATGCTGGTGGCGGGCTTCGCCCTCATCGGGGTCGCCGGCTACTACTACGTCCTGACGGGCCCCATGGCGCTCGAGAACACCAGCCGCGAGGTGGTGGACAGCCTGGTGGCGCTCGGCTTCGGCGCCTCGCTGATCTCGATCTTCGCCCGTCTGGGCGGCGGCATCTTCACCAAGGGCGCTGACGTCGGCGGCGACATGGTCGGCAAGGTCGAGGCCGGCATCCCCGAGGACGACCCGCGCAACGCCGCCACCATCGCCGACAACGTGGGCGACAACGTCGGCGACTGCGCCGGCATGGCGGCTGACCTGTTCGAGACCTATGCGGTGACCACGGTCGCCACCATGGTCCTGGCGGCGATCTTCTTCCGCGGCCTGCCGGAAGTGTCCAACATGATGCTGCTCCCGCTGGCCATCTGCGGCGTCTGCATCGTCACCTCGATCATCGGCACCTTCGCCGTGCGTCTGGGCAAGTCCCAGAACATCATGGGCGCGCTCTATCAGGGCCTGATCGTCACCGGCATCCTGTCGGTGGGCGCACTCTGGTGGGTGATCAACAGCCTCGTCACCACCACCGTGACGGTGGGCGACACGACCTTCGGCGCCAATGAACTCTTCTACTGCGGCATCGCCGGCTTGGTGGTGACCGCCCTGATCGTCGTGATCACCGAGTACTACACCGGGACGGGCTTCCGGCCGGTGAAGTCGGTGGCCAAGGCTTCGGTGTCGGGCCACGGCACCAACGTGATCCAGGGCCTCGCCATGAGCCTGGAGTCCACCGCTGCGCCCGCGATCGTGATCATCGCCGGCATCATCGTCACCTATAACCTGGCGGGGCTATTCGGCATCGCCATCGCCACCACCTCGATGCTGTCGCTTGCCGGCTTCATCGTGGCCCTCGACGCCTTCGGCCCGGTCACGGACAACGCCGGCGGCATCGCGGAGATGGCCGGCCTGCCGCCGGAGGTCCGCGTGACCACCGATGCGCTGGACGCGGTGGGCAACACCACCAAGGCGGTCACCAAGGGCTACGCCATTGGATCGGCCGGCCTGGGCGCCCTGGTGCTCTTCGCCGCCTATACCGAGGACCTGAAGTACTTCGCGGCCAATGCGGAACCCGGGTCCTACTTCGAAGGGCTGGGCGCGGTCGCCTTCGACCTCTCCAACCCGTACGTCGTCGTCGGCCTGCTGTTCGGCGGGCTGCTGCCCTTCCTGTTCGGCGGCATGTCGATGACGGCCGTCGGCCGGGCCGCTGAGTCCGTCGTCGAAGAGGTCCGTCGCCAGTTCCGGGAGAACCCCGGGATCATGACCGGCGAGGTCAAGCCGGAGTACGGCCGGGCCGTCGGCATCCTGACGTCCGCGGCCATCAAGGAGATGATCGTCCCGTCGCTGCTGCCGGTCGTCTCGCCGATCGTGCTGTTCTTCGTGATCACCTCGATCGCCGGCAAGGTGAACGGCTTCGCGTCCCTGGGCGCGATGCTGATGGGCGTCATCGTCACCGGCCTGTTCGTCGCCATCTCGATGACCTCGGGCGGCGGCGCATGGGACAATGCCAAGAAGCTGATCGAGGAGGGTCACTACGGCGGTAAGGGGTCGGAGGCTCACAAGGCCGCCGTCACCGGCGACACCGTCGGCGATCCCTACAAGGACACGGCGGGCCCCGCCGTGAACCCGATGATCAAGATCACCAACATCGTGGCGCTGCTGCTGCTGGCGATCCTGGCTCATGGGGTGGTCGGCTAACAGCCACGCACCTGAGACTTCAGCGAGGCCCCGGAGAGTGATCTCCGGGGCCTTTGTGTTTTCGCACCTGGGGATGCGCCGCAGCTGCCCGCTTGACGATGAGAACAAAAGAGGAATAAGAACGAATACGGAACGCGCCACAGGTTCTCCACAGGCGCTCAACAAGAGGATTGGCGAAGATGGTTCGTCTGGCCCGGGAATCGCTGGCGTTTGCGTCGGTGGCGAGTTTTGTCTGGATGGTCTGCTCGGTGGCCGGCCTGATGGGCTGATCGCCATGCGAATGGGGGAGATGGCGCAGGTGCAGGGCGGTAGTGAAGGCTTCGTCCACCTGAGGGTCCGCTCCGCCTATTCGCTGCTGGAAGGAGCCATCAAGGCCGACAAGATCGGCGCCTTGGCCAAGGCGGACCACATGCCCGCCGTCGCGATCGCGGACCGGGCCAACCTGTTCGGCGCCCTCGAGTTCTCCGTCGTCACAAAGGGCGAGGGCGTGCAGCCGATCATCGGTTGCGCCTTGCCGGTGAGCGGGATCGGCGAGGCCCTGCCGGAACGGTGGGCCAAGACGCCCACCATCATGCTGCTGGCCCAGAGCGAGCAGGGCTACCTCAACCTCTGCGACCTCTCCTCGTTCGCCTACCTGGACATTGAGGCCAGCGAGGAGCCGCATGTGCCCTGGGAGAAGGTCTGCCAGTTCTCGGACGGGCTGATCCTGCTCTCCGGGGGCCCGGACGGGCCGGTGGACCATCTGTTCGCGGCCGGAAAGGTCAAGGAGGGCCGCGCGGCCCTGGCGGAGATGAAGCGGGCCTTCGGCGACCGCTTCTATGTCGAGCTGCAGCGGCACGGCGCGGCCGCCGAAGCTGCGGCCGAGGGCGAACTGGTGGCGTTCGCCTATGACGAGGACGTGCCGCTGGTCGCCACCAACGACGTCTATTTCAAGAACGCCAAGGCCTATGCCGCGCACGACGTGCTGCTCTGCATCGCCGACGGCAGCTTCGTGGGCCAGGACGAGCGGCGCCGGGTGACCCCCGAGCACGGCTTCAAGTCGGCCGCCGAGATGCGGGCGCTGTTCGCCGACCTGCCGGAGGCCTGCGACAACACCCTCGATATCGCCCGGCGCTGCGCCTTCATGGTCAGCAAGCGCGATCCGTTGCTCCCGCGGTTCACCGAGGGCGAGCGGTCCGAGGCGGACGAACTAGCGCAGCAGGCGCGCGAGGGGTTGAAGGCGCGGATGGCCAAGGGCCAGGCCAACGTCTTCCCCGTGGAGGACTATGAGGCCCGCCTGGAGCGCGAGATCCAGGTGATCACCCAGATGGGGTTCCCCGGCTACTTTCTGATCGTGTCGGACTTCATCAAGTGGGCCAAGGCGCGGGGGATCCCCGTGGGGCCCGGACGGGGTTCGGGCGCCGGCTCCCTGGTGGCCTATTCGCTGACCATCACCGACCTCGATCCGCTGCGCTATGGCCTGCTGTTCGAGCGCTTCCTGAACCCCGAGCGGGTCTCGATGCCCGACTTCGACATCGACTTCTGCCAGGAGCGGCGGGAGGAGGTGATCTCCTACGTCCAGCAGCGCTACGGCCGGGACAAGGTGGCGCAGATCATCACCTTCGGCACCCTGCAGGCGCGCGCCGTGCTGCGGGACGTCGGGCGGGTGCTGCAACTGCCGCTCGGACACGTGGACCGGCTGGCCAAGATGGTGCCGGCGAACCCGGCGAACCCGGTGACCCTGGCCCAGGCCATCGAGATGGAGCCGCGGCTGCAGGAGGAGCGCCGGCGGGACGAGGCCGTGGCGCGGCTGCTGGACATCGCGCTTGAGCTGGAGGGGCTCTACCGCAACGCCTCGACCCACGCCGCGGGGGTGGTGATCGGCGACCGGCCCCTAACCCGGCTGACGCCGCTCTACCGAGATCCGCGTTCCGAGCTGCCGGCCACCCAGTTCAACATGAAGTGGGTCGAGAGCGCGGGGCTGGTGAAGTTCGACTTCCTGGGCCTGAAGACGCTGACCGTGATCGATCGGGCGGTGAAGTATCTCGAAAAGCGCGGGGCGGCGGTCGACATGGCCGCGCTGCCGCTGGATGACGAGAAGACCTACGAGCTGATGAGCAACGCGCTCACCATCGGGGTCTTCCAGCTGGAAGGGCAGGGGATGCGCGATACCCTGCGCCAGCTTCGCCCGGGTTCGATCGAGGACGTGACCGCCGTGGGCGCGCTGTACCGTCCCGGCCCGATGGACAACATCCCGGCGTTCATCGACTGCAAGTTCGGCCGCAAGCCCATCGACTTCCTGCACCCGACACTGGAGGGCGTGCTGCGGGAGACCTACGGCATCATCGTCTACCAGGAGCAGGTGATGCAGATCGCCCAGATCCTGGCGGGCTACAGCCTGGGCGAAGCCGACCTCCTGCGCCGCGCCATGGGCAAGAAGAAGAAGGAGGAGATGGACCTCCAGCGCGCGCGGTTCATCTCAGGCGCGGAGGCCAAGGGCGTGCCCGCCGCCCAGTCGGGAGCGATCTTCGACCTCGTCGACAAGTTCGCGGGCTACGGCTTCAACAAGAGCCACGCGGCCGCCTACGCCGTGGTGAGCTACCAGACCGCCTGGCTGAAGGCGAATGCGCCGGTCGAGTTCTTCGCCGCCTCCATGAGCCTCGATATCGCCAACACCGACAAGCTGTCGGTATTCTACCAGGACGCCAAGCGCTTCGGGGTGAAGATCCGCCCGCCGTGCGTGAACCGCTCCTCGGCGGACTTTGAGGTCGAGGCGGGTGAGGTGCTCTACGCCCTGGGGGCCATCCGCAACGTCGGGATGCAGGCCATGGAGCACGTGGTGCAGGTGCGGCGCGAAGGCGGGCCGTTCACCGATATCTTCGACTTCGTGGAGCGGGTCGATCCCCGGCAGGTCAACAAGCGGACGTTCGAGACCCTGGCGCGCGCCGGCGCCTTCGACGCGATCCACGAGAACCGGGCCCAACTGGTCGAGGCGGCCGACCATCTGATCGCCCACGGCCAGGGAGTGAATGCACGCGAGACGTCCGAGCAGGCCGACTTCTTCGCCTCCGACAAGAACGACGCGCGTCATGCGGTCGAGCGCAAGATGCCCCGGCGCGATCCGTGGACACCGACCGAGCGCCTCGACGAGGAGTTGTCGGCGGTGGGCTTCTACCTGTCGGGCCATCCGCTGGACGACTTGGTCGAGGCGTTGCGGCGCAAGCGCACCGACCTGCTGACCGACGCCATCGCCAAGGCCGTGGCCGGGGCCGAGGCGCTGCGCATGGCGGGCGTGATCCGCCGCAAGCAGGAGCGGCCGTCCCGCTCGGGCGAGAAGTTCGCCTTCGTCACCTTCTCCGACCCCACGGGCGAGTACGAAGTGCTGTTCCCACCGGAGTCGCTGAAGAAGTGCCGCGACCAGTTGGAGCCCGGCAAGGCCGTCTCGATCCGCGTGCGCTGCAAGGCCAGCGAGGGCGAGGTGCGGTTCTTCGGCGAGAGCGTGGAGCCGGTCGAGAAGGCGGTTGAGAACGTGGTGGCCGGGCTGCGCGTGCACGTGGCCCCCCGGAGCGCCGAGATCGAAGCGCTCAAGCGGCGGCTAGAGGGCGTGACCAACGCGCGCGGCGGCGAGATCGTGCTGGTGGCCGGGCTGGACGGCGGCCGCGAGGTGGAGCTGAAGCTTCCGGGCCGCTTCACCCTGGATGGGGCCGTACGCGGCGCCATCAAGACAGCGCCCGGCGTGGTCTTCGTCGAGGACCTGTGAGGACGGCGGCGCTGGCGCTGGCCGGAGCGTGCGCGGCGGCCTCCGGCGCGTGGGCGGCCCGGCCTGCCACCGTGCCGGAACTGGTGGCCTGGGCCCAGGCGCATCTGACGGGGGTGGAGGACTGGCCTCTGCTGGGGTTCGACGCGACGGGCATGATCCTCGCCAGCCCGGAAGGGGCGGCCCTGCGGCCGGACGGAGTGGTCGAAGGCGATCTGCGACAGGAGTTCTTCGAGCCCGTCGAGCTGGACGGCCGGGTCATGCGCTCGGCCGTGGCGCGATGGGCGGTCGACTGTCCCGGCCAGCGATACGCCATCCTGTCCATGACCCTCTACGCTCGCAACAACCTGACCGACCAGATCGGAGAGCGCACGGCCGACAGGCCGGACTGGCGCCCTCGCGACGCCATGTCGGGCGATGCCATCGACGCCATGTGCGAGGCGGTGCGCAACGGCATTCGGCTGGATGCGCCGCAGCCTTGACGCGAATTCTTAAGGGTTGTGCGTCGTAGAATTGCGCTTGGAACGTGAGAGGGCGCCATGAAGCTGAAGATCGCAGTGTTCGCAGCCGTGGCGCTGGCCGCGGGACCGGCCGCGGCGGAGTTCGGATCCGCTCAGCCGAAGAAGCCCTGGGGCCAACGTGGACCTACCGTGACCACCCCCACGCCCCGACCATCGCCGGGCTACGGCGTCCCGGCCGCACCTTCTGCCCCCGCCTACACCGGGCCGACGACGGCCAGGACCTATGGCCCACCCGCGACGCCCAAGGCAGAGCCCTTCAAGCCGTATCAGCCCTACAAGCCGAGCAGCGTGTTCGGTCCCGACGGGAAGAAGAAGCGCGAGTAGCCCTTCGGCCGCGATGGCCTAGCGGCGGTCGCCCGGGCGGTTGCCGGGGACGCCCTCGTCGTCTTGCGGGAGCATGCTGCCGCGACCGACGCTGCCGAGCAGCTGTTCGAGCACGGTCATCTCGCGACCGCGGGTCGGCGTCTCGCGGTTGTTGTAGGCGATCACCTTGCCGTCTTTCAGGGTGTAGACGTTGACCGTCTCCACCATCTCGCTGTCCTTGTTGAACTGGATAGCGGTGACGTTGCGGGCGGTGACCCGCGGCCTGCGGAAGGCGACGCGCTCCTTGACCTGGTTCACATAGAACCAGACGTTCGGATCGAAGGTGGACTGCACCGAGGGCGAGCCCAGCTTTGCGCGGACGGTGGACTTGGTGTCCGTGCCGACCTTGACGTCCTTTGGGTCGCTGTCGATGGCCTGGAAACCGGAGTAGCTGGTGATCGGCGAGCAGGCCGAAAGCCCGGCGCCGGCCAGGGTGGCGACGGCGAGAGCGGCGAGGACGGCTTTGCGGGACATCAGGACTCGTTTCTGGACGCCAATCGGGCGAGAGCCTTTGACCTATCGCCGGCCGCCCCTTAGTTCAATGCCGCCTTTAGCCACGCCTTCGGGCGAAATCGAGGCCATTCCATGCTGAAGCGCCTGTTCAAGCCGAGGCCGACGCAAGTCGCGGGGCAGGAACTGTATGCGCGCGTCGTGGCCCAGTCGCGGACGCCAGCCCTCTACGCCGACCTCGGCGCACCCGACACGCCTGAGGGCCGGTTCGAGGTCTACAGCCTCCACACCTACCTGCTGCTCGAGCGGCTGAAGGGGCAAGGCGCGCAGGCGGCCGACACGGCCCAGGTGCTGTTCGACACCTATCTGAGCGGCCTGGACCATGGGCTGCGCGAGCTGGGGGTCGGCGATCTGTCGGTGGGCAAGCGGATGCGCAAGCTGGGCGAGGCCTTCTATGGGCGCGTCCATTCCTTCGAGGCGGCGCTGGCGGCCCTGCCGGATCGGGCGGCGCTGGAGGACGTGCTGGCGCGCACCGTCTACGCCAAGGCCGACGCGGCGAGCGCCCCCCGGCTGGCGGACTATGTGATCGCCCAGCGCGAGGCCCTGGCCGCCCAGGAACTGGACCGGCTGAACGCCGGCGAGGTGACGTGGAGGCCCCTGTGAGCTGGGACAAGCCGGTGAAGCTGCACGAGCTCGGCCGCGGGCCGGTGCGCCTGACCCTGGAGCCGGACGCCGCCGAACGCGCCGCGGTTGCCAAGCGGCTTGGGCTCAAGAGCCTGCCGTCGCTCTCCGCGCGAGTGATCGTGAAGCCGTGGCTGGACGGGGCGGAGATCACCGGCCGGTTCCATGCCGTCGTCGAACAGGTGTGCGGGGTGACGCTGGACCCGTTCGAACAGTCGCTGGAGGGCGAGATCGAGGTCCGCGTCGTGTCGGCGGGCAGCCCGCACGCGGCGTCCTCCGACGGCGGCGAGCTGGAGCTGGACCCTGACGCGCCGGACGCCCCCGACGTGCTGGAGACCGACGCCGTGGATGTGGCTGGCTATGTGGTCGAGCATCTGGCGCTGGAGCTGGACCCGTTCCCGCGCAAGCCAGGGGCGACGTTCGACTACCAGCCGCCGGAGGAGGAGACCTCGCCCTTCGCCGCGCTGAAGAAGCTCACCGAACCAAAGCCCTAGTTTCCAGTCCGCAATCCGCGGGAGTAAGGTCGCGCGCCGAATCCCGTTCGTGGCCGTCGCCGGCCGGCGTATGGAACGGTTCGGCGTAAGAACGGGATACTCTGCATCACCGCGATCGGCATTCCCGGTCGCCAGGGGACGAAAGCACTCAATTTGACCCAATCCCTGGTGATTTCCGTCGACGCCATGGGCGGCGATAACGGGCCGACCGTGGTCGTTCCGGCCTGCGCGGCCGCGCTCCAGGACGTGCCGCCGCACGCCCGTCTGCTGATCCACGGCGACGAGACGGCGATTCGCGCCGAGATGGCCCGCTGCAAGCTTTCCGAAGCGCGGCTGGAGGTGCGGCACGCCGAGCGGGTGATCGCCATGGACGAGAAACCCGCCCAGGCCCTGCGGCGGGGAAAGGGCACCTCGATGTGGGCCGCCGTGGAGGCGATCCGCGAGGGGCAGGCGGCTGTGGCGGTCTCGGCCGGCAACACCGGCGCCCTGATGGCGATCTCGAAGCTGATCCTTCGGATGAGCGCCGACCTGGACCGCCCGGCCCTGACCGCCAGCATCCCGCACGCCCGAGGCGTGACCACCTTCCTCGACGTCGGCGCGAACGTCGACTGCGACGCCGAGCGGCTGGTGGAGTTCGCCATCATGGGTGAGGCCTATCACCGCGCGGCTCACGGCGTGGCGCGGCCGACCGTCGGTCTGCTGAACGTAGGCTCGGAGGAGATGAAGGGCCACGAGGAGGTCCGCGAGGCCCACCGGATTCTGCGCGAAGGCAAGATCGACCTGGACTACCGCGGCTTCGTGGAGGGCGACGACATCACCCACGGGGCGGTGGACGTGGTGGTGACCGACGGCTTCACCGGCAACGTCGCTCTGAAGGCGATGGAGGGCGCGGCGCGGTTCATGTCCGACGAACTGCGGCTGGCGCTGAGCTCCGGCGTGATGAGCAAGCTGGGCTATCTGCTTGCGCGGCCCGCGCTGCGCCGTTTCCGCGACAAGATGAGCCCGCCGCCGGCCGCGCCGCTGCTGGGCCTGAACGGCCTGGTGCTGAAGTGCCACGGGGGCGCCGACGCCCGCGACTTCGCCAAGGCGATCCGCGCGGCGGCCGATGTGGCGCAAAGCGGGTTTGCCTCGGAGATCGAACGGAATATGAGGCGGCTTCCCGCCGCCCTCGCGCCGGCGAACCCCGCACCTGCGGACGGAGCCGCCTGAATTGTCAAAAGTCCTGCGTTCCGTAGTCACCGGCGTCGGCGGCTATCTCCCAGACCGGATCGTCACCAACGACGAGCTCGCCAAGATCGTCGACACCTCGGACGAGTGGATCCGCGAGCGGACCGGCATCCGCCAGCGCCGGCAGGCGGCCGACGACCAGCCGGTCTCGGACCTCGCGGTCGCCGCGGCCCGCCGGGCGCTGGAGGCCGCGGGCCGCACGCCCGACGACGTGGACCTGATCATCGTCGCCACCACCACCCCGGACCTCACCTTCCCCGCCGTCGCCACCATCGTGCAGCGCAAGCTGGGCTGCCCCATCGGCATCGCCTTCGACGTGCAGGCGGTGTGCTCGGGCTTCGTCTACGCCCTGTCGACGGCCGACGGCTTCGTGGCGCGCAACCGGTCGAAATGCGCCCTGGTGATCGGCGCAGAGACCATGACGCGGTTGATGGACTGGACCGACCGCGGCACCTGCGTGCTGTTCGGCGATGGAGCCGGGGCGGTCGTGCTGGAGCCGGGCGAGGGTGAGGGGACCACCGCCGACCGCGGGCTGCTGGGGTTCGCGCTGCGGGCGGACGGGACCAAGCAGGAACTGCTATATGTGGACGGCGGCGTCTCGACGAACCGCCAGACCGGCTATCTGCGCATGCAGGGCAACCAGGTGTTCCGCCACGCGGTCGTGAACATCTCCGAGGCCGTCCGCGCGGCGGCGGAGGATGCCGGGATCGAGGTCTCCAGCGTCGATTGGTTCATTCCCCACCAGGCTAACCAGCGGATCCTCGAAGGCGTCGCCAAGCGGCTGGGGATCGACGAGAGCAAGGTGATTTCGACAGTGGCCGAACACGCCAACACCTCGGCGGCCTCGATTCCCCTTGCGCTGGACCAGGGCGTGAAGGACGGTCGCATCAAGCCCGGCCAATTGCTGCTGCTGGAGGCGATGGGCGGCGGACTGACCTGGGGCGCCTGCGTGCTGCGCCTTTGACGGGCGGTTAGGCTTAAGCTGTAAAGCGTGACTTGAAGTCTTTGTGCCAATGGGACAATCAAGACTCATGAACGACATGTCGGTGGGGACCAGGGCCATCATGAAGGGCGCGACGGTGACGCGGGCAGACCTGTGCGAGTCGGTGCACGAGCAGGTGGGCCTCACCCGTCAGGATTGCTCCGAACTGGTTGAGCGCGTCCTCGAACTGATGTGCCAGGCGCTGGAGCGCGGCGAGCAGGTGAAGCTTTCCGGGTTCGGCGTGTTCCAGGTCCGGGCCAAGCGCGCCCGGATGGGCCGCAACCCCAAGACCGGGGAACCGGCCGCGATCGACCCGCGCCGGGTCATCGGCTTCCGTGCGTCGCAGGTGATGAAGGCGCGCGTCGACCGAGCCCTCTCGCGGTGACGGCCGCGTAGGCCCATGGCCAAGGGGCCCGAAGCGTTCCGCACCATCTCCGAAGCGGCGGATGAGCTTCACGTGCCCCAGCACGTCCTGCGGTTCTGGGAGACCAAGTTCACCTTCATCAAGCCGATGAAGCGGGCCGGCGGGCGCAGGTTCTACCGCCCCGCGGACATCGCCGTGCTGCGCGGCGTCCGCCACCTGCTGCACGACCAGGGTTACACCATCAAAGGCGTCCAGAAGCTCCACCGCGAGCACGGGCTGAAGCACCTCGTGGCGGCGGGGGAGGGCGTGCCGCCGCCCGCGCCGGCTTCGGTGGAGAAGGCTGCGCCGGCGATGCCGAAGCCCGCCGCGGTTCCCGCAAAGCCGGCCGGCGACACCTCGGCCCTGCTGGCCGCGCTTCGCGACCTCGAAACCGCCAAGGCCCGGCTGGACGGACTGCTCAAGGAATAGTGGGGAAATCTCGCCGCCGGCCGCTGGTCGGAGCGACAGGATTTGAACCTGCGACCCCTTGACCCCCAGTCAAGTGCGCTACCAAGCTGCGCCACGCTCCGAAGGGCCAGGCGGCGAGGCGCGTCTTCTAGCGGATAGATGGATCAGGGCAAGGCCGAAGTTCAGGCTCGGGGGCCGGGCTCGCGGTTCATCCACCGGATCAGCGGGAACAGGGGCACGCCCCAGGCGGTGCCGGCGACGCCGTAGTAGAGCAACTGGATCGCCCAGTGGTCGGGGACGTAGTCGCCGAGGGTGGCGACCACGGCGACATAGACGCCGCAGAACGCCAGGATGCCGATGAGGCCGATGAACTTGCGCAGGCGCGGGGACATGTCGCCTCATAGAGCGCTGGAGGCCCGGGCGAAAGCCGGGTAGAGAGCCCGTCAAAGTTCGGCCTAGAAGCTGCGCCACCGCCCGTTGATGACTTCGTTCCTGCGTTCCGACCGTTCGAGACCGGTGGCCATCTGGCTGCTGGTGGTGGCCGCGTTCGTGCTCGGCATGGTGATCGTGGGCGGCGCGACGCGCCTGACCGACTCGGGGCTGTCGATCACCCAGTGGAAGCCGGTGACCGGCGCCATTCCGCCGTTGAGCGACGCCGACTGGCAGCGCGAGTTCGGCCTCTACAAGCAGATCCCCCAGTACAGCCAGCTGAACGCCGGGATGAGCCTGTCGGACTTCAAGACCATCTATTGGTGGGAGTGGTCGCACCGGCTGCTGGGCCGGGTGCTGGGCCTCGTCTTCTTCGTGCCGTTCGTCTGGTTCGCGATCCGGCGCGAGCTGCCGCGGCGGCTGTTCCTGCGCCTGGCGGGGATCTTCGTCCTGGGCGGGCTGCAGGGCGCGGTGGGCTGGTGGATGGTGTCCAGCGGCCTGGCCGAGCGGGTTTCGGTGGCGCCGGAGCGGCTCATGGTTCACCTGGGCCTGGCGTTCGCCCTGCTGGGCCTCCTCCTGTGGACGGCCCTGGACGCCTGGGCCGGCGCGGCGCGGCAGACCTTGCCCAGCCCCTGGGGACGGCGGGCCTCGTGGCTGATCGGCCTGATCTATCTGCAGATCCTGCTGGGGGCGCTGGTGGCGGGGAACGACGCGGGTCTCGTCTACAACGACTGGCCGCTGATGAACGGCGCGCTGGTCCCGGACGACTATGTGGGCGAGGGGCTCTGGGCCACGCTGGCGCACAGCCAGGGGGCGGTCCAGCTGCATCACCGCCTGGTCGGCTATCTGCTGACCCTGGTCGCGGTGGCCATCGGGCTGGCGGCGTGGCGGTCGAACTATCTGGTGCGCGAGGCCAAGCTGCTGGCCGTGGCGACGGCCGGCGCGGTCGTGCTGCAGGCGCTCCTGGGGATCGCGACCCTGATGATGCGCGCGCCCCTCGGGATGAGCATCGTCCACCAGCTGGCCGCGGCCGTAGTGTTGTGCCTGGCGGTGGCGTTCGGATGGCGTGTGCGGCGAGTCTGAGGCGCAAAAATTCGCGGTATCATTTTACCGCATATGTTAACGTATTGTAGTTGTTGCGCTTTTACAGATGTGCGCGACGATCGCGCGGTTGACTTTCGACGCCTGCCCCGGCATATGCCGCGCCTCACGTCGGGGACGCCTCCAGCGCACCCGCTAAGTCTATTGGATCGTCCCTCATGCTGAAGAGCACCACGGCTTCGCTGAAGCCCGCCGAGGTCGAGAAGAAGTGGATCGTGATCGACGCCCAGGACGCCGTGGTCGGCCGCCTGGCTTCGTTCATCGCCATGCGTCTTCGCGGCAAGCATCGCGCTGATTACACCCCGCACGTCGACTGCGGCGACTTCGTCGTCGTCGTGAACGCCCACAAGGTGAAGTTCACGGGCAAGAAGGCCACTGACGAGGTCTACTACTGGCACACCGGCCACCCGGGCGGCGTGAAGCAGCGCACCCCGGCCCAGATCCTCGCGGGCAAGTATCCCGAGCGCGTCCTGGAAAAGGCCGTCGAGCGCATGCTGCCCAAGGAAAGCCCGCTGGCCCGCAAGCAGATGACGCACCTGCGCATCTACAACAGCGCCGAGCACCCGCACGCCGCTCAGAACCCCGAGACCATCGCGTTCGCCGACCTGAACGCCAAGAACGTGCGGAGCGCGTAATGAGCGAAGCCACCACGCAGGAAGCCACTGGCTTCGACGCCCTGAAGGGCATGGGCACCCAGGCGGAAGAGACCATCGTCCGCGAGCCCAAGATCGACAGCCAGGGCCGCGCCTACGCCACCGGCAAGCGCAAGAACGCCGTGGCCCGCGTCTGGATCAAGCCGGGCAGCGGCAAGATCACCATCAACGGCCGCGACCAGGAGATCTACTTCGCGCGCCCTGTGCTGCGGATGATGATCGCCCAGCCCATGCAGCTGACCGATCGCGCCGGCCAGTTCGACGTCATCTGCACCGTGGAAGGCTCGGGCCTTTCGGGTCAGGCCGGCGCCGTTCGCCACGCCATCTCCAAGGCCCTGACCTACTACGAGCCCGGCCTGCGCGCCGTGCTGAAGCCGCACGGCCTGCTGACCCGCGACCCCCGCGTCGTGGAGCGGAAGAAGTACGGCAAGGCCAAGGCCCGACGCAGCTTCCAGTTCTCGAAGCGCTAATCCGCGCAGCGATTACTCGCGTTTACGGATCAGGGCGCTTCGGGAGACCGAAGCGCCCTTTTTCTTTGCCCAACGTCCGGACGGAAGCGGCCATGACCCACACCATCTTCATCGACGGCGAAGCCGGCACCACCGGCCTGCAGATCCGAGAGCGGCTGGCCCAGCGCCCGGACCTGGAGGTGCTGTCGATCGACCCCGCCCGGCGCAAGGACGCCGACGCGCGCGCCGAACTGCTGAACGCGGCGGACGCCGTGGTGCTGTGCCTGCCCGACGACGCCTCGCGCGAGGCCGTGGGCATGATCACATCCAACCGGGTGAAGGTGGTGGACGCCTCGACGGCGTTCCGGACGGCGCCGGGCTGGACCTATGGCTTCGCCGAGATGTCGGCGACGCAGCGGGACGACATCCGCAAGGCCACCCGGGTGTCGAACCCCGGCTGCTACCCCACGGGCTTCATCAGCCTCGTGCGGCCGCTGGTGGCCGCGGGCCTGATCCCAGCGGACTTCCCGCTGACCGTGAATGCCGTGTCGGGCTACTCCGGCGGCGGCAAGGGGCTCATCGGCGAGTTCGAGGACCAGGCCCCGGCGGCGGGGACTAACGACGCCTTCCGCGCCTATGGCTTCAGCCTGGCGCACAAGCACCTGCCCGAGATGCAGATCCACACGGGCCTCGCCCATCCGCCGGTGTTCGCCCCCGCGGTGGGGCGTTACGCCCAGGGGATGTTCGTGGAGGTGCCGCTGCAGCTCTGGGCGCTGCCCGGCAAGCCATCGCCCGCGGACCTGCACGTCGCGCTGGCGGCGGCCTATGCGGGCGAGACGTTCGTCGAGGTCGCGGGCGGCGCGGAATGCGCCGAACTGCAGAAGGCGCGGGCCGGGGCGGGCGGATATGTCCAGGCTCTGGATCCGGAAGCGCTGAACGGGACCAACCGTATGCGCCTCTTCGTGTTTGGCAGCGCCAATGGCGGGCAGGCGCGGCTGGTGGCCCTGCTGGACAATCTGGGCAAGGGGGCGTCGGGTGCGGCGGTGCAGAACCTGAACCTGATGCTGGGGCTGCCGGAAGGCGCCGGGCTGTAGCGCGGGGGCCCGCGCGGCGTGTAACCTTTCGGACGCGCCGCACGTACATAGGAGCATGAGCACCATGTCCCTCGACCGGCGGGGTTTCCTCGCCGCCGCCTCCGCCCTGGCCATCGCCGTTCCGACGTCGTCCCTCGCGGCCGCCCGCGACGCCTACGCCAACTCGCCCTATCGCAAGATCACTGACGCCGAGTGGCGCAAGCGGTTGCCTGCGGCCAGCTATCGGATCCTGCGCCACGAGGACACCGAGCGGCCGGGATCCAGCCCCCTGCTCAAGGAGAAGCGCAAGGGCACGTTCGCCTGCCTGGGGTGCGGCCTGCCGCTATTCAGCTCGACCACGAAGTACGAGAGCGGCACCGGCTGGCCCAGCTTCTACCGGGCCCTGCCGGGGGCCCTGGCGACGAAGACAGACCACAAGATCGGCGTGCCGCGGACCGAGTACCACTGCGCCCAATGCCTGGGCCATCAGGGCCACGTGTTCGATGACGGACCGCGTCCAACCGGCCTGCGCTACTGCAACAACGGCTTTGCGCTGAAGTTCGTGCCCGCCTGAAAAAGCCGGCCCGGGACGGCGCAAGGTCCCGGGCCGGTCAGTTGCAGCCTAGAGCTTGTCGCTCTTCGGGCTGGGAGCCTGGGGTGGCGAGGGCGGCGACGGCGTACGGGCGGCTTCGCCCTGACGCACCTTGCCCGCGCCGCTGATGTCGGTCTCGAGGCTGCGGGGGTTAGTGAGCAGCCGCACGTCGCCCGCGCCGGAGATGTCGAGCCTGGCCCATTCGGTCGGGGCGATGGTCGCCTCGGCCGCGCCGGAGATGTCCACGTCCGCGCCTCGGGTCTTGAGGGCGCCAAGGTCGACATCGCCCTTGCCGGAGATGTCGAGCTCCAGGTCCTCGACCTCACCGGAGGCGGTCACCTTGGCCATGCCGGCCACGTCGAGGCGCAAGGTCTTCTGCCGGTAGCCTTCGATGGCCAGGGCGTTGTAGCCGGCGACATCGAAGCGATTGATGGCAGGCGCGCGGACCACGATGCTCAGCTTCGGACGCCAGTGGCCGCCGCCGCGTCCGTAGCGGATGCTGTCGCCGCGCACGACCACGCGGTCCACCGCCCGCTGCGGCCCCGTGACGGTCACCGTGCCCGGGCCGTCGGCCTGGACATAGCGGACGTCGGCGGCGAGACCGAGGTCCAGGCTGTCGCCGCCGGTCCAGGCGAGGGTGCGGGTGGCCTGCGGGCCGGCGTCCGGACCCCAGTCGCCGGGTCCACCGTCGTCGGAGTCCCAGCGCCCGTGGGTATGATTGTCCCGCTCGCCCCAGCCGCCCGAGAACATGTGCCAGCCGCCGCGGGTCACGGCTTCCGGACCACCGATGGCGATCGCAGCCGAGAGCGTTCCTACCGAGAGCACGAAGCCGGCGGCGGCGATCATGAAGAGTACGCGGATCATGTCTTCGCTCCTCAGGCTTGCGGTTCGAGGGCCGGCTTGAGCAGCCGGTAGTGGAGGCGGCCGTACCAGACGAGGGCGTTCATCAGGCCGATCGAGACGATGGTCAGCAGGGCCCCGCCCGAGGCGGATCCGGCCATGATGCCGATGCCGGCCAGGATCGCCGTGATCGGGCCGCCGGGCGGGTCGGTGAACGGGCCCGCGGCGAAGACGACGGCGCCCGCGAAGAAGCAGACGATGACCGCGACGGCCAGGCCGACGATGGCGCCAGCCACGCCCATCAGGATCGGCAGCAGGACAAGGATGTCGATGGCGCCCAGGCCCAGCACCGCAAACACTGCGGCCGCGGCCGACGAGGGGCTACGCTCCTCGCGCCAGCGGTTGAGGCTGCTCTCGGCGCGGATCTCGCGGGCCAGGCGATCGGGGTCCCCCAGCGCCGCGGCGACCTCGGCTTCGGTGCGGCCTGCGGCCTCGCCGTCGGCGAAGTGCGCCTCGTAGTCGGCGACGATATCGGTCACGGTTTGCGGGGGCAGGCCGCGAAGCCCCTCCCGCAGCCGGGCCATAAAAGCCTGGCGAGTCATTGCGCCCCTCCGAGGATGGTGTCGACCGCGCCGGAAAACGACTTCCAGGCTGCGGCTTGCGAGTTGAAGCTCTTCTTTCCGGCCTCGCTCAGCCGGTAGTACTTGCGCGGCGGACCGGCGGAGCTCTCGACCAGATAGGTCTCGACCAGGCCGTCGGACTGCAGCCGGCGCATCAGCGGATAGATCGTGCCTTCGCCCATGCCGATGGCGTCGGCGAGCCGGCTCGCGATCTCATAGGCGTAGCTGTCGTGCCGGTGGAGGAGGGCCAGAACACAGAGTTCGAGCGCCCCCTTCTTCAGCTGGATCTCAATGGCTTCGGGCACGTGATCGCCCCTCCTTGCTGAGCCATTGAGTACCGCCAGGTACTGTGCGGTGCAAGGTAGCTTGCATTAAACCTTAGTAACCCGGCGAGCGGCGTTACGGATGATGAAAGAGACTTAACTCGGCCGGCAGCCTTGACCGTGGCAACGAGCCGCTCCCCAACCGGAGTGTCCGATGTTCCGCAACCTGTTGTTCGCCGCCCTGATCGCCGCCGCGCCCGCATGCGCACTTGCGGGGGACCTGACCCCCAAGGCGGCCTCGGAGGTCGTGGACCAGCTGGTTGCGCACATGGATGGCTACATGGACCCGAAGGTGGCCGCCGAGGTCCAGGCCAGCCTGAAGGCGCACAAGGCCGAGTACGTGAAACTCGACACCCGCGCCGCATTTGCGGAGGCGGTCAGTCGCGACCTCTACGCCGTCTCGCGGGACCGTCACCTGAAGGTGTCGCTGGAGACCAACGACGCCAGCCGCGGGGCGCGGCTCAGCGATGAAGAGCAGGCGCTGGTCGATCGGCGCCTCGCCTACGGCCTGATGTCGGTGCGGCGGCTGCCGGGCAACATCGGGCTGCTCAAGACCAGCTATTTCGAGCAGGGCGAGGCGGGCGGCCGGCTGTCGAACACGATGATGGAGCTGCTCAAGGACACCGACGCCCTGATCATCGACCTGCGCGCCAACCGCGGGGGCGGCGGCGCCAGCGACGAGGCGCTGCTGGGCCACCTCTCCAGGACGCCGATCCCGATGGCGAAGATCTTCTGGCGGACGGCGTCGGGTGGGACCGACGTGATGCAGCGCCGGGCGGCGACCCCGACGGACGGCCCGCTCTATCCCGACAAGCCGGTCTTCGTCCTGACCTCTTCCCGAACCGCGTCGGCCGCGGAGGCCTTCGCCTACGATCTGCAGGCGGCGAAGCGGGCGCTGCTGGTGGGCGAGACGACGTCGGGGGCGGCCAACCCCTCGAACCGGCCGTTCCGGCTGGACTACGGCTTCCGCGTCTTCATCCCGACCGGCAAGGTGGTCCACCCGACCACCGGGGGAAACTGGGAAGGCGTCGGCGTGAAGCCAGACGTGGAGGTTCCCGTCGATCAGGCTCTGACCGAAGCCTACGCGCGCGCCCTGGCGGTCGCCAAGCCGATGGTCTCCACGCCGAAATCCGAGGCCGAGCGCGCGGCGGCGATCGCCGACCCGAAAGCGACGCTGCTGGCCGACCAGGCGCTCTAGCTTTTCACCTTCACATAGTCGCCCGGCGCGTCGCCCAACGGCTTCAGCGGACCCTTGGCCGGGTCGCGGGCCGGGACCTTTCCGCCGGACCTCGCCGACAGCCAGGCCAGCCAGTTCGGCCACCACGAGCCCGGGGCCTCGACGGCGCCCGCCTGCCATTCCTCGAGGGTGGCGGGCAGCTTGTCGTTGGTCCAGTGCTGGTACTTGTTGGCGGCGGGCGCATTGATCACGCCGGCGATGTGGCCCGAACCGGCCATAGTGAAGGTGGTTGGGCCGCCGAACAGCCGCGCGCCCTTGTAGACCGAGCGCGCCGGCGCGATGTGGTCTTCCTTGGACGACTGGACGTAAACGGGGACCTTCACCTTGCCGAGGTCGATCTGGACCCCGTCCAGGGTGAGCTCGCCCTTGGCCATGGCGTTGTCGCCGTAGAAGCGGCGCAGGTAGAAGGTGTGCAGTGTCTTGGGCATCCGCGTCTGGTCGGAGTTCCAGAACAGCAGGTCGAAAGGCTTGGGCTCCTTGCCCAGGAGATAGTTGTTCACGAAGAACGACCAGATCAGGTCGTTGCCGCGCAGGGCGTTGAACGTGTCGGCCATGGTCTGGCCCGAGAGGACGCCGCCCCCTTCGTCCATCTTGGCCTCGAGGTCCTTCAGCCAGTCCTCGTTCGTGAACAGGAGGAGGTCGCCGGCCTCGGAGAAGTCCTGCTGCGCGGCGAAGAAGGTGGCCGAGCCGATGGAGGTGTCGCCCTTGGCGGCCATGTGGCCCAGCGTGGCGGACAGAAGCGTGCCGCCGATGCAGTAGCCCACGGTGTTCACGTGGTCGACGCCCGCCTGCTTTCGGGCCGCGGCGACGCCCTCGTAGATCCCCTGGCGCATGTAGTCTTCGAAGGTCTTGGTCGCGAGCGCCGCGTCGGGGTTCACCCACGAGGCCACGAAGACGGTGATCCCCTGGGCGGCTAGCCAGCGGATCATCGAGTTCTCGGGGCGCAGGTCCAGGATGTAGAACTTGTTGATCCAGGGCGGGAAGATCACCAGCGGGATCTCGAACACCTCTTCGGTCGCGGGCGAGAACTGCAGCAGCTCGATGATCTCGTTGCGGAAGATCACCTTGCCGGGCGCCGTGGCGACATTCTCGCCGATCTTGAACATGTCGTAGTCGGTCTGGGCGATGGAGAGCTGTCCGCCGCCCCGCTGCAGGTCGGCCTGGAAGTTCTCCATGCCCTTGACCAGGCTGGCGCCGCCGGTGGCCATGACCTCCTTCAGCGCCGTCGGGTTGGAGGCGAGGAAGTTCGACGGCGAGAAGGCGTCGGTCAGCATCTTCATGAAGAACTCGACCCGCCGCTTCTCCAGCGGATCGACGCCGTCCACGTCGGCCACAAGGCCGTTCAGGAAGTTGGCGGTGAGCAGGTAGGACTGCTTGATGACGTCGAAGACCGGATTGTCCGACCAGTCAGGGTCGGCGAATCGCTTGTCGCCCTTGGCCGGCGCGACGACCGGGTCGGGCGCCTCGCCGCCGGCCCGGCGGGCGGTCGATTGCCACAGGTCGAGATAGCGGGAGAAGAGGTCGGCCTGGGCCCGCATCATCCGGTCCGGCTGGGCCGCCAGCCGGCTCATGACCTGGGTGAGGGCAGGGGCCACATGGAAGGGATCGGGCGAAAGGGCGGCCGGTCGGTCGGCTTGGCGCAGGGCCATCTCGGCGATCGCGCCCTGGGCGGTGATCGCGGCGCGGGCCAGGTTCATCGACAGCTGCTCGACGTGCGCGCGCTGCTCGGCGGTGAACGCCGCCGGATCGAAGCTGGGCAGACCCAGTTGCGGCGGGGGCTGCGAGGGCGGGTGCTGCGGCGCGGGCTCGGGCTTGAAGGTCTTGCCTTCGGCCACGGGCGCCTTGGCGGCCTTCTTGCCGCCCTTCTTGGAGCCGGCCTTCTTCGGCCCCTTGGCCGGGGTCGAGGTCTGCTCGCTCATCCTGTCGTTCTCCCGAATGGCGCGATCTGAAGTCGCGCTCTTCCGCCGGTCGCAATCATCGCATAAGACCTTGGCGCAAATGAACGCGTCGCGCCCGTTTTTTCCGAAGAAGCCCTGGGCTGGCACAGCGCTCGCCGTCGTGGCGGGTTCCCTGCTGCTGGGCGGCTGCGTCGGCAATCCGTTCAAGGACGCCAAGGTGGATCCGGCCTCGCCCGTGGCCGCCGACGTCACCCGACTGACCCGCCAGCCCGGCAAGTTCCCGACGTTTGCCTCGATTCCCAAGGCGCCCACCGACATTCGCCCGCTGGCCCAGTACGGCCGTGACGCCTATGCCGTGCTGGCCGAAGGCGAGGCCCTGACCCAGGCGACCGCGCCGGGCACCTGGACGCTGCAAGGCACCGACGCCTTCGCCGAGAAGGCCCGCCGCGACGCAGGGCCGCAGATCGAACCCCCGAAGCCCGGCGACGCCGAGGCTTTCGCACGGGAATTGCGCGAACGAGCTACCCCGCCTCCGCGGCGCTGAGCCCCGATGGGGCTTTTGGGGCCGCGAGAGGCATAAAAATCCCCCAAGCCGGCTTGGCGGACTCCCGCCCTGAGTCTATCGAAGCCTGACGTCAGCTCGCAGATCGGCCGCATGGGCGAACCGCGGCGAGAGAGCTCTACCTATGACACCCGAATTCCACCGCATCCGCCGCCTCCCGCCTTACGTCTTCGAGGAGGTGAACCGCATCAAGGCCCGCCTCCGTGGCCAGGGTACGGACATCATCGACTTCGGCATGGGCAATCCCGACATGCCGACCCCCAAGCACATCGTCGAGAAGCTGATCGAGACCGCCCGGGACCCGAAGGCCGGCCGGTATTCCGCCTCAAAAGGCATCTCGGGCCTGCGCAAGGCCATGGCCGGCTACTATGCGCGCCGCTTCGGCGTGAAGCTTGATCCGGACCGCGAAGTGATCTCGACCCTGGGCTCCAAGGAAGGGTTCGCCAACCTGGCGCAGGCCCTGACTGCGCCCGGCGATGTGATCATCTGCCCGAACCCCGCCTATCCGATCCACGCCTACGGCTTCATCATGGCGGGCGGCGTGATCCGCCACGTGCCGGCCGGCAGCCCGGAGGAATACCTCTCGGGGATCAGCCGCGCCGTGAAGCACTCGGCGCCGCCGCCCAGCGTGCTGATCGTCAGCTATCCGTCGAACCCGACCGCCCAGTGGGTGGACCTCGACTTCTACAAGGAGGTCGTGGCCCTGGCGCGCAAGCACGACCTGCTGGTGCTGTCCGACATCGCCTATTCCGAGATCTATTTCGACGACAACCCGCCGCCGTCGCTGCTGCAGGTGGAGGGCGCCAAGGACATCGCCGTCGAGGTCAATTCGCTCAGCAAGACCTTCGCCATGGCCGGCTGGCGGGTCGGCATGGTGGTCGGCAACGAACGGATGTGCGCGGCTTTGGCCCGGGTGAAGTCCTATCTGGACTACGGTGCCTATACACCGATCCAGGTGGCCGCTGCGGCGGCGCTGAACGGGCCCACCGACTGCATCGACGAGATCCGGGCGATCTACAAGGGCCGCCGCGACACCCTGGTGTCATCGATGAAGCGGGCCGGGTGGGACATCCCCGCGCCGCCGGCCTCGATGTTCGCCTGGGCCAAGCTGCCACCGCAGTACGAGGAAGCCGGATCGATGCTGTTCTCCAAGCTGCTGATCGAGGAGGCCGGCGTCGCCGTGGCGCCCGGCATCGCGTTCGGTGAATATGGCGAAGGCTATGTCCGCATCGGCCTGGTGGAGAACGAGCACCGCATCCGCCAAGCGGCGCGCAGCGTGAAGAAGTTCCTGGCCAACTCCGAGGAGATCCTGGGGCGCGCCCACAACGCCCTGGCCGCACAGTGACCGACATGGGAAGCGATCGAAAGACCTGGCGCATCGGCGTCGCGGGCCTCGGCACGGTCGGTGCGGGCCTGCTGACCTTCCTCTCCGAGCATCCGGATTTCGCACCGGCGGGCGGCCGGGCGGTCGTCACCGGCGTGTCGGCGCGGTCACGCTCGCGGCCCCGGCCGTTCGACATCTCGAACCTGCCCTGGTTCGACGATCCGGTGGCGTTGGCGAACTCGCCGGACGTGGACCTCTTCGTCGAGCTGATCGGCGGCTCCGACGGTCCGGCCAAGGCGGCGGTCGAGGCGGCGCTCTCCGCAGGCAAGCCGGTCGTGACGGCCAACAAGGCCCTGATCGCCGAGCACGGCGCCGAACTGGCCGCCCTGGCCGAGGCCAAGGGCGCGCCGCTGCTGTTCGAGGCCGCCGTCATGGGAGGGGTCCCGGCCGTGAAGATCGTGCGCGAGGCCCTGGTTGGCGACGAGATCCGCTCGGTGGCCGGCATCCTCAACGGCACCTGCAACTACATCCTCACCGAGATGGAGGCGACAGGCCGTTCGTTCGCCGAGGTGCTCGCCGAGGCCCAGCGGTTGGGTTACGCCGAGGCCGATCCCACCATGGACGTCGGCGGCTTCGACGCGGCGCACAAGATTTCGATCCTCGCGGCGCTGGCCTTCGGCTGCGCGCCGAACTTCGCCGCGGCCGAGATCGAGGGCATCGAGCAGGTCGACCTGCTGGACATCCGCATGGCGAAAGACCTGGGCTATCGCATCAAGCTGGTGGCCTCGGCCGAGCGTTCGGCCGACGGCGTGCTGGTGCGGGTGCATCCCTCCCTGGCGCCGCTCAACCACCCGCTGGCCCAGGCGGGCGGGGCGCTGAACGCGCTCTTCATCGAGGGCGCGCGGACGGGGCGGATCTTCGTCCAGGGCCCGGGGGCCGGGGCAGGGCCGACGGCCGCAGCCGTGGCCGCCGACATCGCGGATGTGATGACCGGTGCGGTCCGGCCCGTCTTCCAGGCGCCGGCCAGTTCGCTGAAGCCGTTCGATCCGATCGACCCGTCGCGGATGACGGGACGCGCCTATCTCCGCTTCCTGGTGAAGGACGAGCCGGGTGTGATCGCGGCGGTCTCCGAGACGCTCGCCGAGGCCGGCGTGTCCATCGAGAGCTTCCTGCAGAAGCCGACGGAAGGCGCCGAGGGCGTGCCGATCGTCCTGACGACCCACGCCGTGGCGGAATCTGTCCTGACGGCGGCAGTCGAGCGGATTGCGGGTCTGCCCGCGGTGTTGGATCGTCCTCATCTGTTGCGGATCGCCCGCATCTAGGGTCAAACGCGCCTCCGATAGAGATGCGCACGCTGGGGTTGGAAACGAGATGAGTTCTGAAGTTCTGGATCGCGGACTGGTGCTGGACGCGGTCCGGGTGACCGAGATCGCCGCCATCGCCGCCTGGAAGCTCGTGGGTCGCGGCGACGAAAAGGCCGCCGACCAAGCCGCCGTGGACGCCATGCGCACCGCGCTGAACGACCTCGACATCGATGGCGAGATCGTCATCGGCGAGGGCGAGCGCGATGAGGCGCCGATGCTCTACATCGGGGAGAAGGTGGGCAAGGGCAAAGGCGCCAAGATCGACATCGCCCTCGATCCGCTGGAAGGGACGACCCTGACGGCCAAGGCGATGGCCAACGCCTGCGCGGTGATGGCCTGGGCGCCCAAGGGCACCATGCTGAACGCCCCCGACACCTACATGGACAAGATCGCCTGCGGTCCCGGCTATCCGGCCGGGGTCATCGACCTGGACAAGAGCCCGGCCGACAACATCAAGGCGCTCGCCAAGGCCAAGGGTGTCGATCCCAGCGATATCACGGTCTGCATCCTGGACCGTCCGCGCCATGCCGACATCATCGCCTCGGCCCGTTCCGTCGGCGCGCGCGTGCACCTGATCACCGACGGCGACGTGGCCGGCGTGATCAACACGACCGACCCCGAGACCGGGATCGACCTCTATGTCGGCTCCGGCGGGGCGCCGGAGGGCGTGCTGGCCTGCGCGGCGCTGAAGTGCGTGGGCGGGCAGTTCCAGGGACGGCTGGTATTCCGCAACGCCGACGAGCGGGCGCGCGCCGCCCGGGTCGGGATCACCGACCTCGACAAGAAGTACGACCTGCACGAGATGGTCCGCGCCGACGCGATCTTCGCCGCCACGGGCGTCACCAAGGGCGCGCTGCTGGACGGCGTCACCTACTCGGGCGGCTTCGTGCATACCCACACCCTGGTCATGAACTCGGCCACCCGGACCGTGCGCGACGTGCGGATGAAGCGGCCCGTCTAGGTCAATCCGGTCAAGGTTCGCGTGCCGCCGTCCGGAGACCTCCGGGCGGCGTTCCGCGTCAATGCGACCGGATCTGTCGCACAGGGCGCGTAGGGCGATAGGTCCTAGCGACTCGTAGGCCGCCGGCCGATAGTGCCGCGCAAGGCTAAGGAGCGGACAGGCGGATGGCGGACGGGAGCGCGCATGTGGGGTTCCTGGGCGTCACGCGCTCGCTGAGCGGGCGGCTGTGGCGCCAGCGAGCCGCCGAGGCGGATGTCGTTCGCCGCCACCAGCTGGACCATGGCTTGTCCGAGCCGCTGGCCCGGGCCCTGGCCTCGCGCGGTGTGACCGTCGAGGCCTGCGCCGACTTCCTGAACCCGACGCTGAAGGCGCTGTTCCCCGACCCCTCATCGTTCGCAGACATGGACAGGGCCGCGGAGATCCTGGTGGACGCGCTGGAGGCGCGCCGTCGGATCGTGGTGTTCGCCGACTATGACGTCGACGGAGCCTCCTCGGCCTCGCTGATCGTGCGCTGGTTCCGGGCGATGGGCCTGGAGCTGTCGATCTATGTCCCCGACCGGATCAACGAGGGCTATGGCCCATCGCCCGCCGCCTTCCGCCGCCTGAAGGCCGAGGGCGCGGAGCTGGTCGTCACCGTGGACTGCGGCGCGGCGGCGCACGACGCCCTGGCGTGTGCGGTGGAGATCGACCTCCCGGTCGTGGTGGTGGACCACCACCTGATGCGGCGGGGCGAGATTCCGGCGGTGGCGGCTCTAGTGAACCCGAACCGGCCGGATTGTGGTTCGGGGCAGGGGCATTTGGCCGCGGCGGGGGTGAGCTTCGTGCTGCTTGCGGCGCTGTCTCGCGAGGCGCGCAAGCGAGGCCTCTGCGCGGGTGCGGGTCCCGATCTGAAGACCTGGCTGGACCTCGCCGCGATGGGCGCCGTCTGCGACGTGACCCAGCTCACCGGCTTCAACCGCGCCCTGGTCGCCCAGGGTCTGAAGGTCATGTCGGCCTGGGGCAACCCGGGACTGAAGGCCCTGATGGAGGTCGCCAAGTCCCAGGGGCCGGCGTCCGTATTCCACGTCGGCTTCCTGCTGGGGCCGCGGATCAACGCCGGCGGGCGCATCGGCCGCGCCGATCTCGGCGCGCGGCTGCTGTCCACCGACGATCCGGCGGAGGCGCAGGCCCTGGCTGCGGAGCTGGACGCGCTCAACGCCTCACGCAAACAGGTGGAGGCCGAGGTCCAGGAGGCGGCGATCCGCCACATCGAGCGTGAAAGCAACCAGGCCGACGCGCCCTGCCTGATCGTCGCCGACGACGGCTGGCATCCCGGGGTGATCGGCATCGTCGCCGGGCGGCTGCGCGAGCGTTACCGCAAGCCGGTGGTCGTCATCGGGATCGACCGGGCCGCCGACGTGGGCAAGGGGTCCGGCCGGTCGCAGCCGGGCGTCAACCTGGGGCGGGCGGTCCAGGCCGCCTACGAGGAAGGGCTGCTGCTGGCCGGCGGCGGCCATGCCATGGCGGCCGGCCTGTCGGTGCGGCCCGACACGATCCCCGAACTCCGAGCCTTTCTCTGCGAGCGGATGGCGGTCGAGGCCGAGATCGCCGCGGCCGCGGACGGGCTGGAAATCGACGCCCTGGTGACGACTCGGGGCGCCGACCGAAGCCTCTGGAGCGACTTCCAGCGGCTGGCGCCGTTCGGGCCGGGCAATCCCGAACCAACCTTCGCTGCGGCGGACGTGCGAATCGAACGGCCCATGGCCCTGCGCGGCGGACACGTGCGCTGCACCCTGGCCGACGGAAGCGGGGGCCGACTCAAGGCCGTCGCCTGGCGGGTCGAGGACACCGAGGCGGGCCGTCGCCTCCTGCAGGAAGGTGGCTCGGTCCATGTGGCCGGCCGTCTGAAACCCGACGACTGGCAGGGGCGCGAAGGGGTGGAACTCGAGATCGAGGACGTCGCCGACCCCCGCCGAACATAAGTCCGTTTCGGCCGCTTGCGCCCCAAAAAGAAGGCCGCTATAGAGCCGCCTCTCGCGCACGCGGTCCCTTCGTCTATCGGTTAGGACGCCAGGTTTTCAACCTGGAGAGAGGGGTTCGACTCCCCTAGGGACTGCCACGCGATTTCCCCACATCAGGTGCTCGACCTCGCGCGGCGCAGGATTCGCCGAACGCGAATCACCATTGACGTCCCATATGTTACAAGAACAGTGTTATAGTCGGCTCCGACCCAATTGTCGGGAGGGTAGCGGGCCGAGGGGCGAATGGCTGGTTACGAATTCGAGCAAGTGGATGCGCCGCCGCCGGTGCGGATTTGCGGGCGCGTGAAGTGGTTCGACGTGGGCAAGGGCTACGGCTTCATTGTCCCCGACGATCCAAGTCTCACCGACCTCAAGGATGTGCTGCTCCATGTCACGAGCCTCAGGACCTCAGGCCGTGAAAGCTGCCTCGAAGGCTCGCTGATCACCTGCGATGTCGTCCGCCGACCCAAGGGCTGGCAGGTCGCCGAGGTCGTGCTGGTTGACGAAAGCTCCGCCACGCCGGCTCCGCCACGTCCCGACGCGATGCGCAGCCGCCCCGAGGGTCTGAGCCGTCCGCCGCGCCGACCTGTCCAGGCCACCGGCCCGCTGGAAGAGGCCAAGGTGAAGTGGTTCAACCGCGCCAAGGGCTACGGCTTCGTGGTGCGCGACAACCAGCCGGGCGACATCTTCGTCCACATCGAGACGCTTCGGCGGTCGGGCATGGAGGATCTCCAGCCGGGCGAGAGCGTCATGGTCAGGTTCGCCGAGGGCCCTAAGGGACTTGTCGTGGCCGAGATCGAAGCGTCTAACCTCTCGTAAGAGAGACGACACGCTTCGGAGCTGCCTTCGTGTTGCATGAGTTGATCGGCCGGCGGCTGGGCGTCGCCCTGGCCTTGGCGCTGTGCGCCGCGCCGGCCTTGGCGCAGATTCCGCGTCAGGACCCAAAGGCCTGCAAGGGCCAGCCCGAGATCAAGCCACTGGAGGCGCTCCAGGTCCGAACCGACAAGGGCCTGCACGCCTTTATGGTCGAGGTGGCCGACAGCGATCGGGAGCGCGAGTACGGCCTGATGTGCCGCCGGAGCCTCGCGGCCGACCGCGGCATGCTGTTCCTGTTCGCCAAGGCCGGGCCGCAGATGTTCTGGATGCGGAACACGCTCATCCCGCTGGACATCATCTACATCGGCGAGAACGGCCGGGTCGTCTCGATCAGCCGCAATGTCCAACCGCTGGACGAGCGCGGCGCGCCGTCGGCGGGGCCGGCGAAGTTCGTGCTGGAGCTCGCGGCGGGCCGCGCGGCGCAGATCGGCCTCCTGCCCGGCGACCGGGTGCTGCATCGGGCGCTGCCGCGTGGCTGACGAGATCCCCGAGCCGCCGGCCGGCTTTGTCCTGACCAAGGGCCGCGGCCCGTTCTCGACCCACAATGGCCCCTACTACCACCGGCTCGGCGCCGGCGACCTGGTCGAGCAGGCGTTCTACGCCCTGCCGCGCCATACCAACGGCATCGGCATCGTACACGGCGGGATGCTGTCCGCCTTTACCGACGGGCTGCTGGCGGCGGCGGTGGGACGGGGCACGCAGAAGGTGGGCGTGACGATCCACCTCTCCATCGACTTCCTGCACATGGCCCGCGAAGGCGACTGGATCGTCGGCGAGGCGCGGATGAGCCGGGCCAGCCGGGACGTGGCCTTTGCCGACGGCCGCCTGCACGCCCGCGGGGTGGACATCGTCCGCGCGTCAGGCGTCTTCAAGCTGATGGGCCGGCCGGGCTAACAGCTCTTGTCGGCGAACAGGCCCTTCAGATGGGCCAGGCGCTGGGCGCGGGGGTTGACGGGCGCGGGCTCGGCCTGCGGCGCCTCGGACGTCGCCGCCATGCCCGGCATGGCGCCGTAGGCCTGGGCCAACTGCTGCTGCATCTGGACCTGCATCTGCTGCTGTTGCTGCTGCATGGCCTGCTGCTGGATGGCGCCCAGGGCCTGCTGCGCCGCATAGCCGCCCTGACCCCCGCCCAGCTTGCCGCTGCTCAGCAAGGGAGCCGCCGCCTGGAGGGCCGCGCCCGCGAAGCCCAGGAACTTGCGGCCCGACTCCGCGCGCCGGGCGGCCTTGGCTTCGCTGGCGGACAGGGCGTTGATCTCCTCGGTCAGGGCCGCGCAGGTCTTCTGGCTGTCCCCGGTCTCCACGACTGGCGGCTCGGCGGCGTGCGCAGCGGACGTCACAGCGACCAGACAGGCGCCGAGAACCGCACTGCGGCTGGGCAGGAAAGCCTTCATCATCGTCTCCGTGTATGGAGCGAATGTCTTGAGCCCCGCTGGCCGGGCCGTCGCGCCCGGCTCGACGAACAGCATGGCTTGCACGTTGAAGGCCGGGCCGCCGCGGCGCATCAGCCCCTTTACCGGACCGGGTAAACCCTTGTAGGGCAGGCGTTCCGGCGCCCTCGGGGCGTAGCGCAGCCTGGTAGCGCATCTGCTTTGGGAGCAGAGGGTCGGGAGTTCGAATCTCTCCGCCCCGACCACGCCGGCGGAATTTGAGGTCTGAAGAACAGCATGCTCGCGCGCATCTACCGTCCGTCCAAGACCGCCATGCAGTCGGGCCGCGCCAAGGCGGCGGCGTGGGTTCTGGAGTTCGAGCCCAAGGCCGCGCGCCGGCCCGACCCGCTGATGGGCTGGACGGTGACGACCGACACCGAGTCGAGCCAGGTGCGCCTGACCTTCGACACCAAGGAAGAGGCCGTGCGCTACGCCGAGACGCACGGGATCGCCTTCCAACTCATCGACCCGGCGCCGGCCAAGCGCATCATCAAGGCCTATGCCGACAACTTCGCCTTCGGCAGACGGATCCCCTGGACCCACTGAGGTCTCGCCTGAGCGCCCGTAGCTCAACCGGATAGAGCATCCGCCTTCTAAGCGGACGGTTGCAGGTTCGAGTCCTGCCGGGCGCGCCATCCGCAAAGTGTGGCAGCGTCAGCCCAGACGCTCGATCGCCGCGTCGTGGAATGTCACGTAGATGGCCGTATCCCCGCTGGCCAAGCCACAATAGGCCCCGGACGCTTGCGCAAGGTGGCAGGCGAGGGCCGTGAACTGCCAGGCTTCGTCTCTCGTGCAGCGAATACTGCGCGTCACGTACCGGTAGAGGCCGTATTTTCGGCCGAACGCTTCCACGAGGAGGGCGTCGCGGAAGAGCGGCTCCTCCACAGAGGGATGGTCCCAGGCCCACAGCCACGACGCGTCGCTCGCATGGTGCGTGCCGATAACCTGCACCTTAGCCGTGACGCGCACTTCGGGCTGTGTGAACCAGATCAGGCCCTGATCCATGTCGATATCCCACCGTTCGGCGGAGCCGAGGCCCCAGGCCTCCGCATGGGATTGCATCTTGAGCTGGAGATATTCGAGGCTGCGCTTGAGGGTCGCCTCCGGCTCCCTGGCTTCGGACACGCCGGGCTCCTCCATCTCGCGAACTGACGCACCGCAACTTTAGCTATTGCGATCGCGCCGCCAAGCGGGACACGCCACATCTCTCCGCCATGTTCGCCGCCGCCGCGGCCGTGTAAGCAGCCCTTCATGGCCTGGACAAAGACCTACGACGAAGCCGAGCCGCAGCGCGTGAACAAGTGGCTGGCGCAGAGCGGCGTGTGTTCGCGGCGCGAGGCCGAGGCGCTGATCGGCGAGGGGCTGGTCTATATCGACGGGGAGCGGGTGGAGGACGCGGGCCGCAAGATCCAGCCCGGCCAGACCCTGACGCTTACGGACAAGGCCGAGGGACGGCTGGAAGGCTTCACCGCCGTCCTGAACAAGCCGACCGGCTACGTCTCGGGCCAGCCGGAGCCGGGCTATACGCCGGCGGTGCGCCTGCTGACGCGGCAGGCGTTGGTGGGCGAGAGCGCCACGATACCCGACGCGAAGATGAGCCTGCCGCCTTTAGGTCGGCTGGACCTGGACAGCCACGGCCTGCTGATCCTGTCCAACGACGGCGTGCTGGCCAAGGCCGTGATCGGGCCGCAGTCGGAGCTGGACAAGGAATACGTCGTCCGCGTCGCCGGGCGCATCGACGAGCTGACGCTGGACCGCCTGCGCCACGGCCTGGAGCTGGACGGCCGCAAGCTGCGCCCGGCCAAGGTGAGCGTGATCCAGGGTCAGGTCCTGCGCTTCGTGCTCACCGAGGGCCGCAATCGCCAGATCCGACGCATGTGCGAGCTGGTCGGCCTGCGGGTGATGGACCTGAAGCGCATCCGGATCGGGCCGCTTCAGCTGGGCGATCTGCCGGAGGGTCGGTGGCGGGTCATGACGGCCGCCGAGCGCGAGGCGATGATCAGGTCGTCAAAGGGACCGGCGTCCGGTCGGGATTGAGCGGCACCACCCAGTCGGCCCGCTCCGGCATCTCGGCCAGGATCCAGCGCGTGAGCCGCTCGTAGTACTGCACGAACCGGCCCACCTCGCCGTCGGACATGCCGCCCCCGGTGCGGGCGCGCAGCTTCGCCTCCTGCTCCACGCGCCAGCCGCGGACCACGTGGAAGCTGGGCGCCTGGAGGAGGACCAGCCGGTCCAGCCGGCCAAAGAGCGCCTGATAGTGCTCAGCGAGCTGGCGGTTCACATAGCCTCGCCAGGCGCGGGTGGGATCGTCGCGCCGCTCCAGGCCGTTGGCGGGCTGCGTCAGCCGTTCCGCGGGCTCCGGTCGGGCGCCGACGCACCAGCCCTCTAGGATCACCACGTCGGCCGGCCCCTCGATCGTGCGCCAGCGGCTCTTGGGCTGGCGTTCGTCCGTGGCCTTGTCGAAGGCGGGCAGGGGCGTCGTCCCCTGGCCGCGGAGGTGATCGACCACAGCACAGGCCAGGGCCACGTCGTGGGTGCCGGGCGGCCCGCGGACCTGGAGCAGGCGGTGGACTTTGGCGGCGAGCCAAGCGCGGGCTTCGCGGCCGAGGTAGAAGTCGTCCAGGGAGATCGCGACCGTCTTCAGACCGTTGCGGTTGAGATAGCGCTCCGTCGCCGCCGCCACGGTCGACTTGCCCGAACCCTGCGCGCCGCAGAGACCGACGACCGCCGTGCGCCCGAAGTCGGCGCGCCAGTCGACGCAGCGGTCGGCGAGTGGGCGGCAGACCTCGTCGAACGTCGACTGGAAGGTTTCCGGCAGGCGCTCTTCGGCGATGAATTCCGCCAACCAGTCGTCCAAGCGTTCCCCAGCGCGCCCTAGTACCCGCCGACGATCGGCAGGATCTCGCCGGTGATGTAGCTGGAGGTCTGCGGCGACGCCAGGAACACGAAGGCCGGCGCGATCTCCTCCGGCTGGGCCGGGCGGCCCATGGGCGTCTTGGCGCCGAACTGCTGAAGCTCATCCCCCGACTTGTCGGCGGGGTTCAGCGGCGTCCAGACGGGGCCGGGCGCCACGGCGTTGACGCGAACCCCCTTCTTGATCAGCGACCCCGCAAGCGACCGTGTGAAGGCGTGGATCCCGCCCTTGGTCATCGAATAGTCCAGGAGTTCCTTCGAGCCCTCCAGCCCGGTGACCGACCCGGTGTTGATGATCGCCGAGCCCGGCTTCAGGTGGGGCGCGGCGGCCTTGGCCATGTTGAAATAGCCGTAGAGGTTCGTCTTCAGAGTGCGGTCGAAGTGCTCGTAGGTCAGGTCTTCGATGGACTTTGCGTGTTCCTGGAAGGCCGCGTTGTTCACCAGGATGTCCAGACCGCCGAGAGCCTCGATGGTCTTTGCCACCGCGGCCTCGGCATATTCGGGATCGGCCACATCCCCGGGGATGAGTATCGCCTTGCGCCCTTCCTTCTCCACGGCGGCCTTCGTGGCCTCGGCGTCCTCCTCCTCCTCGAGATAGGCGATCGCGACGTCGCAGCCTTCGCGCGCGAACAGCACGGCCACCGCCCGGCCGATGCCGGAGTCGCCGCCGGTGATCAGGGCGACCTTGCCCTTGAGCTTCTCGGAGCCCTTGTAGAACGGGGCGTCCCACATCGGCTTCAGGGTGAGGTCGGCCTCGACCCCCGGCTTTTCCAGGTGCTTCCCCGGCAGCGGCGGCACGGGGTAGGCGCGGGCGCCGGTCTGGGGCGGCGCATCGTCGTCAGCCTTGAAGGACCGCTTCTCCTTCGCCTCGATCTCCTTCTGGATCTTCCGCTCGTCGTCGGCCACGCGCTCGGCGCGGTCCTCGAAGCCTTGCTGCGCGCCAGTCATCACGCTCTCCTTGCTGCTCGGCCAGCAAGCGCGGGAGGGACCCAGGGGTTCCGCTCAGTCGGCGAGTTTGGCGTAGGCGTCCAGGCCGCGGCGTAGATCGGCGATCAGGTCTTCAGGGTCCTCGAGGCCCACGTGCAGGCGCATCAGCGGACCGCCGTAGTCGGTTGCGAACCGCCGGACGTGGAGCTGCGGATCGCAGGAGATGGCCAGGCTCTCGAATCCGCCCCAGGAGAAGCCCAGACCGAACAGCTTGAGGGCGTCGAGGAAGGCGTTGACCGCCGCCTCGGGCGCAGGCCGCAGGACGAAGCCGAACAGCCCGCAGGCGCCCGTGAAGTCGCGCGCCCACAGCGCGTGGTCGGAAAAGCTCGGCAGGCCCGGGTGCAGGACTTGGCGGACTTCCGGCTGGTCGCCCAACCAGCGGGCGACGGTCAGGCCGCTGTCGGCGTGGCGGGCCATGCGTGTGGGCAGGGTGCGAAGGCCGCGGAGGATCGCGTACGCCTCCTCGCCGGAGACGGCCCAGCCCATGTGATGGACGCCGTCGACCAGCTTGCGCACCAGGGCGGGGTCGCGGGCGGCCACGGACCCCATGAACACGTCCGAGTGACCGCCCACATACTTGGTCAGCGCCTGGATGGACAGGTCGACGCCGTGGGCGAGCGGCTTGAACAGGAGCCCCGCCGCCCAGGTGTTGTCGATGGCGGTCAGGATGCCCCGCTCGCGCGCCAGTTCGGCGATGCGGGGCACGTCCTGCATCTCGAAGGACAGCGAGCCGGGGCTTTCCAGAAGGATCAGGCGCACGGCGTCGGAGGCTGTGGTGACCAGGGTCTCGGGCGGGGTGTGCGGATCGAAATAGATCACCGTCACGCCGAACCGCTTGAGCACCTGGTCGCAGAACCGGCGGACGGGCTTGTAGACGTTGTCGACGACCAGGATCTCGTCGCCCGCCTTCAGCAGGGCCATGAGCGCGCCCGAGATCGCCGCGATGCCCGACGGATAAAGCGACACGCCCACCGCGCCTTCCAGGACGGCCAGGGCTTCCTGCAGGCACGCCTGGGCCGCCAGGCCGCCGCGGCCATAAGTCACGTGGTTGGCGTCGTCGTAGAGCGCCTCCGCATTGGGCAGCAGCACGGTCGAACCCTTCTGGATCGGCGGCCCGACGGTCTTGGCGAGCGCGCCGCCGGTCTTGCCGGCGTGGATCAGGCGAGTCTCATCCGACATGCGGGGTTGCGGGTCCGGGCGACGCTGGCGAAAGTGCCAAGGCACTTAGAGCCCCAAGCCCTTCAGCGTTTCAAGGGAGCAGCGATGATCCGGCGCCTCACGGCGATCGCGGCGGCGATAGCGTTCCTAAGCGCATGCAGCCGGCCGCCCGCGCCAGAGACCAAGGCTCCGGAGGCCGCGCCGGCCGTCAAGGCCCGATCGGCACAGGCCGGATACGAGCCGGCCGAGAGTCCGACGCTGAAGGCTGTGAAGGCGCGCGGCTACGTCGCCTGCGGCGTCCATGAGGGCCTGCCGGGCTTTGCCTTGCGGGACGCGCGCGGAGCGTGGCGCGGCTTCGACGTGGATGTCTGCCGCGCCGTGGCGGCCGCGACGTTGGGCGACGCCACCAAGGTGCGGTTCACCGTCATCGGCGCGCAGGACCGCTTCGGCGCCCTGCAGAAGGGCCAATTGGACCTGCTGTCGCGCAACACCTCCCAGACTTTCGCGCGCGAGGTCGGCCTGGGCGTGACCTTCCCGGTCGTCACCTACTACGACGGCCAGGGGTTCCTGGCGCCGCGGTCGATGGGCCTGGCCAGCGCCGAGGAGCTGAACGGCGCGCGCGTCTGCGTGCAGGAGGGCACCGCCAGCGCGGGCAACGTCGAGGACTACTTCCGCGTCCGCGGCCTAAAGTACCGCGCCGTAGTGGCTGCCACGGAGGAGAAGGCCCGCCAGTTGTACGAGGCCGAAAGCTGCGACGTCTTCACCGCCGACATCTCGGCGCTGGCCGCATCGCGCTCGCTGCTGAGCAACCCCAATGGGCATGTGATCCTGCCCGATGTGATCTCGAAGGAGCCGCTCGGGCCCGTGGTGCGCCAGGACGATCCCGTGTGGGCCGATATCGTGCGCTGGACGGTCTATGCAACGCTGCTGGGCGAGGAACTGGGGTTGAGCGCGCGCACGGTGGAGCAGGCTCGCGAGACGGCCACAGACCCGGAGACGCGCCGGCTGCTGGGTGTGGAGGGCGACCTCGGCGCCCTGCTGGGCCTGAAGGCCGACTGGGCGTTCCAGGTGATCCGGCAGGTCGGCGCCTATCACGAGATCTTCCGCCGCGACCTGGGCCAGGACTCGGCCCTGCGACTGGACCGCGGCCTCAACGCCCTGTGGAACGCGCCGGCGCCCGGGCTGATGTATGCGCCACCCATGCGGTGACCGCGCCGCTACAGCTCCATGATCATGGCGCAGCGGTCGGCCAGCCCCTTGGCGGCCTCGTAGGCGAGGGCCTGACGGATGCTGGCGGGCGCGTCCTCCGGGTCCCATTCGCGGAAGCCGAACGAGGCGTAGAAGGGGGCGTTCCACGGCACGTTGCGGAAGGTCGTCAGGCTGAGGGCGGCAAGCCCCTGCGCTTGGGCGTAGGCGCGAGCGGTGTCCAGCAGCCCTCGGCCGATGCCCTTGCCCTGATGCGTGCGCAGGACATCCACCTCGTCGATGTGCAGGCGTTGATCATCGATGCGGCCGGCCAGGTAGCCGACGGGCGCATCCTCGATCTCGGCGACCCAGAGCGTGCCGGCCGCCAGGTGGGGTCGCCAGGCGTCGGTCGGCGAGGCGTCGGTGAGCAGCCAGGCAGGGACGTCGCGGCCCTCGAACGCCGAGGCGGCCGAGCGTTCGATCTCAGGCAGGTGCGGAAGGTCGCTCTCTCGGGCCAGGCGGATCTGTATGGGTCAGGCTCCCGCGACCACGGCGGTGTCGGAACGGCCTCCCCACTCGGTCCACGAGCCGTCGTACACGGCCACGTCGAACCGCCCTAGGCGCGCCAGGGCCAGGGCCAGCACCGAGGCGGTCACCCCGGAGCCACAGGTGGTGACGATGGGGCGGGCCAGATCGACGTGCGCGAAGACCGGGCGGAGATCCGCGGCGGACTTGAGCGTCCCGTCCGGGTTAACGACCTGGTCGAACGGCAAGTTCAGCGCGCCGGGCATGTGGCCGGAGCGAAGGCTGGCGCGGGGCTCGGGCGCCTCGCCGCGGAAACGGCCGGCGGACCGGGCGTCGACCACCTGGGCCGAGCTGTCAGCAAGGATGCCCGCGACGGCGTTCAGGTCCCTGACGAGACTCGCGTTGGAGTCGGGGGTGACCGAAACCGGCGAGGGGCTGGGAACGTCGGTTTCGACCGGACGACCCTCGGCGCGCCATTTCCTGAGCCCGCCGTCGAGGACGAAGACGTCCGCAAAGCCCATGGCGCGTAGGGTCCACCACACGCGCGGGGCCGAATAGATGCCGTGGGCGTCGTACACGACGATGGTGGAGTCTCGCGCCAGCCCCAGTGCGCCGGCGGCCTCGGCGAACGCCTCCGGCGTCGGCAGCATGTGGGGCAGGTCCGTGCCGAGGTCGGCGATGGCGTTGATGTCGAAGAACACTGCGCCGGGGATATGGCCCGCCAGATAGGTGTCGCGTCCGTGCCCCGGCTGGCCAACGAGGGGCAGGGTGGCGTCGACCACCCGCAGGCCGGGATCGCCCAGCCGCCCGGCGAGCCAATCGGTGGAGACGAGGGGGTCTATTCCAGCCATGAGGGAACCGGCAGGCCCTTCTCCCGCAGGAAAGGCGGGTTGTAGATCTTGGATTGATACCGCTGGCCGTGGTCGCAAAGTACGGTGACGATGGTGTGGCCGGGACCCAGATCCTGGGCCATTCGGATGGCGCCGGCGACGTTGACCCCCGTCGAGCCGCCCATCACCAGGCCCTCGAATTCCATCAGATCGAAGATGGCCAGCAGCATCTCCTCGTCCGAGATGCGGTAGGCGTGGTCGACCTTGAGGTCCGTGAGGTTGGCGGTGATCCGGCCCTGGCCGATACCCTCGCTGATCGAACTGCCCTCGGCCTTCAGCTCGCCGTCGGTGTAATATTTGTAGAGGGCGGCGCCGTGGGGATCGGCCAGACCGATCTTCACCTTGGGATTCCGCTCGCGCAGGGCCTGCGCCACGCCGGCCAGCGTGCCGCCCGAGCCGACGGCGCTGATGAAGGCGTCGACCTTGCCCTCGGTCTGCGCCCAGATCTCGGGACCGGTCCCCCGGACGTGAGCCTCGCGGTTCGCGACATTGTCGAACTGGTTGGCCCAGACCGCGCCGCTCGGCTCCTTCGCGTCAAGTTCCGCCGCCAGGCGCCCGGAATACTTCACGTAGTTCATCTCGTTGGAGTAGGGGACGGCGTCCACCTCAACGAGTTCGGCGCCGTAGAGCCGGATGGCGTCCTTCTTCTCCTGGCTCTGGGTCCGGGGGATCACGATGGTGCACTTGTAGCCGAGCGCCTTGCCGACCATGGCCAGGCCGATGCCCGTATTGCCGGCCGTGCCCTCGACGATGCGGCCGCCCGGACGCAGCAGGCCCTTCCGTTCGGCGTCGCGGACGATGTAGAGCGCGGCCCGGTCCTTGACCGACTGGCCGGGGTTCATGAACTCGGCCTTGGCGAGGATCTCGCACCCGGTCATCTCGCTGGCGCGGCGCAGCCGCAGGAGCGGCGTGTTGCCGATGAGGTCGAGGACGGAGGGCGCGACGGTCATGGCCGCCTACTTAAGGAAGCGCGGCGGCCCAGAACAGGGGGCCGCTCAAGCTTTGATGAGACTGAGTTGCACCACGTCGGTGCGCTCGGTCCGGAACCCTGCCTCGCAATAGCTCAGGTAGAAGCGCCAGAGCTTGCGGAAACGCTCGTCAAAGCCCAGGCGGGTGATCTCGTCCCAGGCGGCCTCGAAACGCCGGCCCCACTCGGCCAGGGTGTCGGCGTAGCAGACCCCGAAACGGGAGATCGGGCCCCAGGCGAGGCCAGCCCGGTCGGTCGCCGCCCTCAGCCGCTCCTCGGAGGGCAGCATGCCGCCGGGGAAGATGTACTTCTGGATGAAGTCGGGCGTGCGTCTGTAGTGCTCGAAATACTCGTCGCGGATGGTGATGATCTGCAGGCCGGCCTGGCCGCCGGGCTTCAGGCTGTCGCGCACCTTGTCGAAATAGGTGGGCCAGTACCGCTCGCCGACCGCCTCGAACATCTCGATGGAGGCCACCCGGTCGAACCGACCCGCCACATCGCGGTAGTCGACCAACTGGATTTCGGCCTTCTCGTTCAGCCCCTGGCGGAACATCCGCTCCTTGGCGAACTTGAACTGCTCCTCGGAGATCGTGATGGCGGTCACCTTGGCGCCCACGTCCTTGGCGGCGAACTCGGCGAAGCCGCCCCAGCCGCAGCCGATCTCGAGGACGTGGTGCTCGGGGGCCAGGCCCATGCTCTCGCAGAGGGTCCGGTACTTGCGCTTCTGGGCGTCGGACAAGGCCTCGCCGGGCCGTTCGAACCGCGCCGCGGAATAGGTCATCGTCGTGTCGAGCCAGCGCGAGTAGAACGCGTTGCCCAGGTCGTAGTGGGCCTGGATGTTCTTCTTCGAACCCGATCGGCTGTTGTTGCGGCCCAGGGCGTGCTCGATGACGTTGAGCGCAGCCATGAAGCGCGAGCCGAACGACACCTTTTCGAAGCGTGCGTAGTTCTGTGCGAGCACCTCCAGGAGCACCGACAGGTCGGGGGTGTCCCACTCGCCGGCCATATAGCCTTCGCCGAAGCCGATGGTGCCGTTCGAGATGGTGCGCTTGATGAAGTCGTAGTCGCGGACGACCAGCCGCGCCTCAAGACCGGGCTCGCGACCCTCCAAGCGGATCTCGCGGCCATCCGGCAACACGAAGGTCATCACCCCCGTGTTCCAATTCCGGATGATCGTCCGCGCCGCCGCCCTGAACACCAGCGGTGTTCCCGACAGGTCCGTCACAGGCAACCTCCGAGCATTTCACGTCCCTTGAGCCACGCCGACGATAGCACCGACGTCATTGCGGGCTATCGGGCGTGGGAGAGGTACGGTCAAGACACGGATCGGGAGGCGCCGGATTGGGCTTGAGATGGGCGGCGGGTCGGGCGACTAGAGGCGCGAACGCCCCAAAGGAGCCCCATGGCCACGCTGACGCTCAATCGCTGGAACTTCTCGATCGGCGATAGCCAGCCGCTGGTGGTGATCGCAGGCCTGAACGTATTCGAGGACCTGGACATGGCCCTGGACGTCGGCCGCCGGCTGAAGGCGACCTGCGCCGAACTGGGCCTGCCCTATGTGTTCAAGGCCAGCTTCGACAAGGCCAACCGCTCGTCGATCCGCAGCTACCGTGGCCCGGGCCTTGCCGAGGGGCTGAGGATGCTGGCCGCCGTGAAGGCTGAACTGGACGTGCCGATCTGCACCGACCTGCACGAGGTCGAACAGGCCGAGCCGGTGGCGGCGGTGGCCGACCTGGTCCAAATCCCGGCCTTCCTGTGCCGCCAGACCGACCTGGTGGTGGCGACGGCCCGGGCGACGGCCGCGGCGGGCGGGCTGCTGCATGTGAAGAAGGGCCAGTTCCTGGCGCCCTGGGATGCGCGCGCCATCGTCGACAAGATCCGCGAGGCGACGCCGGGCCAGGAGCTGACCATCCTGTGCGAGCGCGGGGTCTCCTTCGGCTACAACAACCTGGTGGTGGACATGCTGGGCCTGGAGCGGATGAAGGAGCTGGGTGTGCCGGTGACCATCGACGCCACCCACGCCGTCCAGCTCCCGGGCGCGGACCCGCGGAGCAATAGCGTGGCCACGGGCGGCCGGCGCGAGGGGGTGCCGGTCATCGCTCGCGCCGCGGTGGCCGCGGGGGCGGACGGGGTGTTCCTGGAGTTCCATCCGGATCCCGATCGAGCGCTGTGCGATGGCCCGAGCGCCCTGCCGCTCAACGCCGCCGAAGGGCTCCTGAAGCAGCTCAAGGCGATCCACGCCGCCGTGCGCGCGGCTTGACCGGCCCGCCAACGCGCCGCACACGCTAGCGCCATGGATCTGGCCGCCCTGCAGCACCTGCTCGGAGAGCTTCCCGGCAAGCGCGTCGCCTGCGTGGGCGACCTGATGGTGGACCGCTTCGTCTACGGCGGGGTCAGCCGGGTGTCGCCCGAGGCGCCCATTCCGGTCCTGGCGCGATCGCACGAGCTGAAGATGCTGGGCGGGGCCGGCAATGTGGCGCGCAACATCGCCGCCCTGGGCGGCTCGGTCGCCCTGGTCGGCCTGGTCGGCGGCGACGCCGAGGGGCACGACGCCTCCCGCCTGGTCGGCGAAGAGGAGCCGGCGATCGAGGGCTACCTGGTCACCGACGCCGACCGCCCGACGACCCTGAAGACCCGTTTCATCTCGGGCGGCCAGCAGCTGCTCCGCGTCGACCTCGAAGAGAGCCGGCCGGTGACCGGCGAGGTCGAACAGCGCCTGATCCGCACGATCCGCGACGCAGCGCGCGGCGCGGGCGTTGTGCTGATCTCGGACTACGGCAAGGGCGTGGTCACCGACGCGGTGATCGCCGCGGCGCACGAGGTGGCCGCCGAGACGGGGGCCAAGGTCATCGTGGATTCCAAGGCCCGTTCGTTCGCCCGCTACGGCGACATCGACCTGGTGAAGCCGAACGCCTCGGAACTGGCCTACGCCACCGACATGCCGACGGAGACCGACGCCGAGCTGGAGGCGGCCATCGCGCGGGCGCTGGAGCTGTGGTCGACCAAGGGCGTGCTGGTCACCCGGGCGGCCAAGGGCGTGTCGCTGGGGCTGCGTGGTCAGCCGGTGCGCCACTTCCGGACCGTGGCGCGCGAGGTGTTCGACGCCTCCGGCGCCGGCGACACCGCCCTGGCGGCCCTGGGCCTGGCCATCGCCGCGGGCGCGGATCTGGACACCGCGATCGGTTTCGCTCAGCTCGCCTCCGGCGTGGCCGTGGGCAAGGCCGGCACGGCCACCGTCAGCCCGGACGAGCTGGTCGAGGCGGTGCTGTCGGCCCACACCGCCGTGGTCGAGGGGAAGGTCGCGACCATCCAGCGCCTTGGCGAGGAGGTTGCGCGCTGGCGGGCCCAGGGGCTGAAGGTGGGCTTCACCAACGGCTGCTTCGACATCCTGCACAAGGGCCACGTGGCCTATCTGGCCCAGGCCCGCACCTGGTGCGACCGCCTGATCGTGGGCGTGAACTCCGACGCCTCGGTCCGGGAGCTGAAGGGGGAGGGGCGCCCGGTCAACGATCTGGAGAGCCGCGCCCTGGTGCTGGCGAGCCTGCGCAGCGTCGACCTCGTGGCGCCCTTCGAGGAGCCGACCCCGCTGCGCCTGATCGAGGCCGCCCGGCCCGACGTCCTGATCAAGGGCGCGGACTATACCGAGGACGAGGTGGTGGGCGGCGACCTGGTGAAGTCCTGGGGCGGGGAGGTGAAGCTGGCCGAGATCGTCGACGGCTATTCCACCTCGGCCGCCATTGCCCGCATCGCGAGGAAGGAAGCCAACGGATGACCCGACGCATCGTCTTCGTCACCGGCGGGGCCGGATTCATCGGCTCGAACATCGCGGCAAAGCTGGCCGAGGACCGCAGTCTGGACGTGGTCGTCTGCGACCGCCTGCACGAGGCCGAACTGGGCAAATGGCGCAATATCGCCAAGACCCCCATCGGCGACTTCGTGGCGCCGGAGCAGATGTTCGACTGGCTGGAGAAGCGCTGGCGCGACGTCGAACTGGTGGTCCACATGGCGGCGGTGTCGTCGACGACGGAGCCCGACGCCGACAAGATCATCCATTCGAACTTCACCCTCAGCCGGGACCTGTTCCGCTGGTGCGCGGACCGGCAGCGGCGGCTGATCTACGCCTCGTCGGCGGCCACCTATGGCGCGGGCGAGGCCGGCTTCGTCGACGACAACGCCTACGAGGCCCTGGCGGCCCTGCGGCCGCTCAATACCTACGGCTGGTCCAAGGCGCTGTTCGACCTGTTCGCCGTGCGCCAGGCGGACCGCGACTACGCGCCGCCGCAGTGGGTGGGGCTGAAGTTCTTCAACGTCTACGGGCCGAACGAAGAACATAAGCACTCGATGAAGTCGGTCGCCTCGCAGATCTGGCCCAAGGTCCGCGAGGGTCATGCGGTGCAGCTGTTCAAGAGCTACCGCCAGGACGTTCCGGACGGCGGCCAGAAGCGGGACTTCGTCTATGTGCGCGACGCCGCCGACGTGACCCGCTGGCTGCTCGACAATCCGCAGGTGAACGGGATCTACAACCTCGGCTCCGGCCAGGCGCGGACGTTCGAGGACATGGCGCGCCAGGTCTTCGCCGCCGCGGGCAAGAACGCCCAGATCGAATACACGCCGATGCCGCCGGCGATCCGGGACAAGTACCAGTACTTTACCGAAGCGAAGATGGAGCGCCTGGCCGAGGCCGGGTACGTCCAGCCGCTGACAACGCTGGAGGAGGGGATCGGCGAGTACGTCGGCCGCTACCTCAGCCAGCCGGACCCCTACCGCTAGCATGTCGGAACCGCCGGTCCGGAAGCGCACGCGCTGGTGGCTGGCGACCCTGCTGGCCGCGGCCCTCGTGCTGTCCATCGGCATGCTGGCGTTCTGGGGCGACCTGGTCTCCACGGCGCTGGACCCGAAGGTGCCGTTCCAGACCTATCGGCCGCCGCCGGGGCCGGACTATTCGACATCGGAGTCCTGGTACCTGCGGCCCAAGGCCGGCAACGACCTGGAGGCGGACGTCTTCTTCGTGGCGCCGACCACCTATGACGGCGGCCGCAACTGGAACGCCCGGCTGAACGCGCGCAAGGCCAACCGCCAGTTCGAGACCGTGATGGCGCCGAACTACGTTGGTCCGTTCGTCAGCGTCGGCCGCGTCTTCGCCCCGCGCTACCGCCAGGCCAGCCTCTACAGCCTCACCACCCTGCGCGAGGACGCCCGGGAGGCCCGCCAGTTCGCCTATGGCGACGTCCGCGACGCCTTCCGCTGGTACATCGACCAGGACAATGGGGGGCGCCCCTTCATCATCGTCGGGGTGGAGCAGGGCGGCACTCTGGCGAGCCGCCTGCTGCGTGACGAGGTGGCGCGCGATCCGGTGCTGCAGAGCCGGCTGGTGGCGGCCTATCTGATCGACACCGTCGTCCCGGCCGACGCCCCGCCCATCGCGCCCTGTGTGCAGAAGGGGCAGGCCGGCTGCGTGGCCGCCTGGGCGCGGGTCTACGAGGGCGATTTCGACGCCGCCCAGCGGCTGCTGGACCGCGCCTTGGTCTGGAACGCGCAGGGGGAGCTCGAAAACCTGACGCCCCGCCCGGCGCTCTGCTTCAACCCCCTCCTGGGCGCAGTCGCGGACCAGCCAGCGCCGGCCCGGCTGCACCTGGGGGCGGCGAACGCGACGGGCCTCGAATGGGGCGCGAGGCCGGCCTTCATGGCCCGGCAGGTGTCGGCCCGATGCGAGCGGGGCGTCCTGGTGGTGAGCCACCCGAAATCCTCGTCGCTGAAGCAGCGCGGCGACTGGGCGGACCGGCGCAAGGCCCCCGGCTTCAACCTCTTCTACGCCGACCTGGAGGCCGACGCGAAACAGCGGCTGGCGGGGTGGCTCGCGCGGTGACTAAGGTCTCCCCAACGAACAGGGAGGACGCCATGACCAATCGCCAGATCGTGCTGGACCGGCTGCCGCAGAGTGACAGGCTGGCGCCCGAGCACTTCGCCTTAAGCGCCGGCGAGCGGCCAACGGCGGGCGAGGGCGAGGTGCTGCTGAAGACCCGCTACATCTCGCTGGACGCCGCCAACCGGGCCTGGATGCAGGGCGCCACCTATCGCGCCGCCCTGGCGCCCGGACAGGTGATGGCCGGCGGCGGGCTGGCCGAGGTGGTGGAAAGCCGCGTCCCGCACCTCAAGCCCGGCGACCTGGTCTTCGCCGATACGGGCTGGCAGGAATATGCGGCGCTGCCGGGGACGCACCTCAAGGCTCTGCCAGACCTGAAGCCGGAGACTCACCTGTTGAGCGTCTATGGCGTCGCGGGCCTGACCGCCTACTTCGGCCTGCTGGAATGCGGACAGCCAAAGGCCGGCGAGACCGTCGTCGTCTCGGCCGCCGCGGGGTCCGTGGGCTCGATCGTGGGGCAGATCGCCCGGATCAAGGGTTGCCGGGTGGTGGGCGTCGCCGGCGGGGCCGAGAAGGGCCAATGGCTGGTGGACGAGCTGGGGTTCGATGCCGCGGTCGATTACAAGTCGCCGGAGTTCAAGCGCCAGCTCCGGGCCGCGGTCCCTGACGGCATCGACGTCTATTTCGACAACACCGGCGGCGACATCTTCGAGGCCTGCCTGTTCGCCATGCGCAACCACGGCCGTATCGCCTGCTGCGGGGCGGTGTCGCAGTACGACGGCGCGGCCCCGCCGCACGGGCCGCGCGGGGTGCCGGGCCTGATCGTCACCAAGCGCCTGACCCTGCGGGGGTTCGTGGTCATGGATTTCGCCGACCAGAACGACCGGGCCCTGGCCGACCTCCAGTCCTGGGTCGCGTCCGGCCAGCTTAAGGTGCAGGAGGACGTGATCGACGGGCTGGAGAACCTGCCCAAGGCCCTGATCGGCCTGCTGGCCGGCGAGAACCGCGGCAAGCGGATGGTGCGGGTCTAGCCGATGTCCAGTTCCGGCCGCACCTCGATGGTCCCATAGCGGGCCATCGGGATCCCTTCGGCGATCCGCAGGGCTTCGTCGGCGTCGCCGGCCTCGATGAAGATGAAGCCGCAGAGAACTTCCTTCGTTTCGGCGAACGGGCCGTCGGTGACCAGGCGCTTGCCGCGCCGCACCCGCACGGTCCGGGCTGTCTTGACGCTCTGCAGCGCGGAGGCGGCCAGGAAGTGGCCGTCCCGGGTCAGCTTTTCGTCGTAGGCGAGGGAGTCGCGGTCGAGGGCCGTCTTCTCCTCGGGGCTCAGGCCCGAGAGCGCGTCGGGCTCGGCGTAGACCAGGCAGATGTACTTCATGGCGGGTTCCTTTCGGCAGCTTCCGCCCAAGGTCGAACGGCGCGGGCCGGATCCGACATTTTCGTCAGCCGGCGTCGCGGAGGGCGAGACCCGCCTTCCAGTCGAACAGTTCGGACAGCACCTGCAGCGCCTTGCCGCGCTCGGACGTGAGGTCGGGATCGCGGTTCACGATCAGCCGCGCATCGTCCCCCGCCACGGCGATGAGGTCCCGGTGCGCGAAGGGGTCGGCAAAGACGTAGTCAGGCAGTCCCGACTGGCGCAGGCCCAGCGCGTCGCCGCCGCCACGCAGCTCCAGGTCCTTCTCGGCGATCACGAAGCCGTCGTCGGTGCGCCGCAGGATGTCGAGCCGCTGCTGGGCCGTTTCGCTGAGGGGCGGATCGTACAGGAGAACGCAGGCGCTCTCCCGGGCTCCGCGACCGACCCGCCCACGAAGCTGGTGCAACTGGGCCAGGCCGAAGCGCTCGGCCTGCTCGATGACCATGATGGTGGCGTTGGGCACGTTGACGCCGACCTCCACGACCGTCGTCGCGACCAGGACGGAGAGGCGGTTGTCCGCGAAGTCCGCCATGACGGCGTCCTTCTCCGCGCCAGAGAGCTTGCCGTGGACCAGGCCCACGCCCGGGCCGATGGCGTTGCGCAGGGCGATGGCGCGCATCTCGGCGGCGGCCAGGTCGCTGACCTCGGATTCCGAGACCAGGGGGCAGATCCAAAACGCCTGCGCCCCGCCGGCCACCGCCTCCTTCAGTCGGCCGACGATCTCGTCCAGGCGCGGCATCGGCACGGCGCGCGTGGCGACGGGCGTGCGGCCCGGCGGTTTCTCGTCGATGCGGCTGACGTCGAGGTCGCCGTACATCGTCAGCTCAAGCGTCCGCGGGATGGGCGTGGCTGACATGGCGATCAGGTGGACGGCCTGGCCCTTTGCCTGCAGCCGTTGGCGTTCGGCGACGCCGAAGCGATGCTGTTCGTCGATGACCACTAGTTGGAGCCGGTGGAACGCAACCTCGTCCTGGAAGAGGGCGTGGGTGCCCACCGCGACCTGGGCGGCGCCGGAGGTGATGGCCCGCAGCTTTTCGGCCCGCGGGGCGCCCTTGTCGCGCCCGGTCAGCAGGACAACGCCGACGCCATGGGCAGCGAGGGGGCCCGAGATGGTCTCGTAATGCTGGCGGGCCAGGATCTCGGTCGGCGCCATCAGGGCCGACTGGCCGCAGGCGTCGGCGACGTCGGCCATGGCGCACATCGCGACCACAGTCTTGCCCGAGCCCACGTCGCCCTGGACCAGCCGGCTCATCCGCTCCCCCGCCTGGAAGTCGCCGCGGATGTCGGCCAGGGCGCGCTCCTGGGCGCCGGTGAAGGCGAAGGGCAGGTCGGCCCTCAGCCGGTCCGACAGCGGCCCCGCAGGGATCTTCGCAGCGGGTTCGCGCCGGCGGGCGGCCTTCCGCTGGGCCATGGCGAGCTGGTGGGCCAGGAGCTCGTCATAGGCCAGCCGGCGGCGGTGGCGGTTGAGGGGGGAGAGGTCGGCTTCGCCCGTGGGTCCGTGCAGCCGGACCAGGGCCTCGCGCCAGGCCGGCAGCTTCTCGCGCGCCAGCCAGGCGGGATCCTGCCACTCCGGCAGCTCGGGCGCCTTCTCCAGGGCGTCCAGCACGAACTGCCGCACGCGGCGCGGCGGCAGGCCGTCGGTCGCGGGATAGACGGGTTCGATCTCGGGGATATCGACCGGCCGCTCGGGGTCGGCCATGTAGTCCGGATGGACCATTTGGCGGCCGTACTGCGTCTCCTCGACCTTTCCCGAGACGATGCGGCGCGCGCCGACAGGGTGGCGCTTTTCCAGGTCGTCGCCGAACCGGCCGAAGAACACGAGGGTCAGCATTCCCGTGGCGTCCGCAACCCGCACCCGCCAAGGGTGGGTCTTCACCCGCGGGCGCTGGTAGTCGTTGATCACCACGTCGAAGGTCATGACCTGGCCGTCGACGGCGTCCGCGACGGCTGCCGGCGTGCGACGGATGATGGAATGCGGCTGCAGCCACAGCACGTCGCGCACGAGCGGACCCGCCACGCGCTCCAGCAGGGGAGCCACGCGGGGGCCGACGCCTTTCAGCGACGTGATCGATGCAAAGAGCGGGAACAGAATCTCCGGCCGCATGCTTGCAGCATACCCGACTGGCGCGCAGGGCCGCGCCGCTCTATATCCGGCCCCTCTCGATGAACACGGATGATGCACGTCTCAAGAAACTGAAGCTGCGCGCCTGGCGGCGGGGCTTCAAGGAAGCGGACCTCATCCTGGGGCCGTTCGCGGACCAGCACGTCTCGACGTTCGACGAAGCCGAGCTCGACTGGTTCGAGGCCCTGCTCGAGGCGCCGGACCAGGATCTCTATGGCTGGATCCTGGAGCGCGAACCGACGCCGGCCGAATTCGACGGCCCGTTGATGAACAAGCTCAAAGCCTTCCGCGACGAAGCTCACAAGGCGATCGGCAATGGCTGACGACGCCCGCCCCATCGGTCCGGCCCAGCTGCGCCGGGTGGCCGACGATCCCGGGCGCCTCGACCTCGTCGGCGCGCCCGAGGGCTTCGACGCCCTGGTCATGGCCGACATGGCCAAGGCGCGGAAGAGCCTGTCGGTCTTCGTGGCCCGTGACGCCGCGCGCCTTTCGGCCTTCGTGGACGCCTTCGCCTTCTTCGCGCAGGGCGTCGAGGTGCTCACCTTCCCCGCCTGGGACTGCCTGCCCTACGACCGGGTCGGCCCGTCGGCCGGGGTGGCGGCCCAGCGGATGGCGACGCTGTCGCGCCTGGCCGAGGGGCTGGACGCCAAGCCCCGCCTGCTGGTGACCACCGTGCCGGCGCTGCTGCAGCGCGTGCCTCCCATCTCCTCGGTGAAGCGCGCCAGCTATTCCGCCCGGGTCGGCAATGTGGTCGAGATCGCGGACCTGGAGGCCTACTTCGCGGTCAACGGCTACAGCCGCGCATCGACGGTCTCGGAGAAGGGCGAGTTCGCCATCCGCGGCGGGGTGATCGACGTCTATCCGTCCAGCGCCGAGGAGCCGGTGCGCCTGGACCTGTTCGGCGACACCCTGGAGAGCATCCGGGCCTTCGACCCCGAGACCCAGCGGTCCACCAAGCAGCTGAAGGACGTCTCGCTCCTGCCGGTTAGCGAGGCCCTGCTCGACAAGGACGCGGTCAGCCGTTTCCGCACGGGCTATCTGGAGACCTTCGGCGCGCCGGGCGACGACCCGCTGTACGCCACGATCTCGGAAGGTGGTCGGCGCGCGGGGATGGAGCACTATCTGCCGCTGTTCTATCCGACCCTGGCGACCCTGTTCGACTACCTGCCCGCTGACACGGCGGTGGCCCTGGACCACCTGGCGAAGGACAGCCGGGACCAGCGGCTGGCCATGGTGCGCGACGCCTACGACGCGCGCACGTCCACCGAGCGCAAGAGCCACTACCATCCGCTGGAGCCCACCCGTCTCTACCTGGACGAGGCCGAGTGGGACGAGCAGCTCAAGGTGCGGCCGAACCGCCGCTTTTCGGCCTTCAACGAGGCCGAGGGCGAGGCGGTCATCGACATGGGCGCGCGGGCCGGGCGCAACTTCTCGGCCGAGCGCAAGCTGGACAGCGTCAACCTCTTCGAGGCGACGGTCGACCATGCCAACAAGCTGAGCGCCGGCGGCAAGCGGGTGTTGTTCGCGTCCTGGTCGGACGGCTCATCCGACCGGCTGATGCACATGCTGGCCGACCACGGCCTGAAGAGCCTGCCGCTCGCGCCCTATTGGGACGCGGCGAAGGCCGCCGATCCGAAGAGGCCGCAGCGGGTGGTGCTGCCCCTGGATGCGGGCTTCGAGACCGACAGCCTGGCGGTCATCTCCGAGACAGACATCCTGGGCGACCGGCTGGCCCGGCCCCGCAAGCGCCGCCGCGCCGCGAACTTCCTCGCCGAGGCTTCAGCGCTGACGCCCGGCGACCTCGTCGTCCACATCGACCACGGTATCGCCCGCTACGAGGGCCTGAAGACCCTCGACGTCCAGGGCGCGCCGCACGACACGCTCGAGCTGCAGTACGGCGGCGAGGCCAAGCTGTACCTGCCGGTCGAGAACATCGACCTGCTCACCCGCTACGGCGCCGACAGCGAGGGCGTGCAACTCGACCGTCTGGGCGGGGCGGCGTGGCAGGCGCGCAAGGCCAAGGCCAAGGAACGCCTGCGAGAGATGGCCGACGGCCTGATCCGCATCGCCGCCGAGCGGGCCACCAAACAGACCGACGCCATGGAGCCGCCGCAGGGCCTGTTTGACGAGTTCTGCGCCCGGTTTCCCTACGAGGAGACCGACGACCAGCTGGGCGCCATCGGCGACGTGCTGGAAGACCTGGGCGCCGGCCGGCCGATGGACAGGCTCATCTGCGGCGACGTGGGCTTCGGCAAGACCGAAGTGGCCCTGCGCGCCGCCTTCGTGGCGGCCATGAGCGGCCAACAGGTGGCGGTCGTTGCGCCCACGACGCTCCTGGCCCGCCAGCACTTCAAGACTTTCTCCGAGCGCTTCGAGGGCTGGCCGGTGCGGGTGCGGCGCCTCTCGCGCCTGGTCCCGGCCAAGGAAGCGTCTGAGACGCGCGACGGCCTGGGCAGCGGCGAGATCGAGATCGTGGTGGGCACCCACGCCGTGTTGTCCAAGCAGGTCAGCTTCAAGAACCTGGGTCTGGTGGTCGTCGACGAGGAGCAGCACTTCGGGGTGAAGCACAAGGAGAAGCTCAAGGAGCTTCGCGCCGACGTGCATATGCTGACCCTGACCGCCACGCCGATTCCGCGGACCCTGCAGATGTCGCTGAGCGGCATACGGGAAATGTCGATCATCGCGACGCCGCCGGTCGACCGCCTGGCCGTGCGCACCTACATCACGCCATGGGACCCGGTGGTCATCCGCGAAAGCCTGCTGCGCGAGAAGTACCGCGGCGGCCAGGCCTATTTCGTCGCCCCGCGCATCTCGGACCTGCCGCAGCTGGAGCGGTTCCTGCGCGAGCAGGTGCCGGAGATCAAGTTCGTGGTGGGCCACGGCCAGATGGCGCCGACCCAGCTCGAGGAGGTGATGACCGCCTTCTACGACGGCCAGTACGACGTGCTGCTGTCGACCACCATCGTGGAGAGCGGCCTGGATATCCCGACCGCCAACACCATGATCATCCACCGCGCCGACATGTTCGGCTTGGCCCAGATGTACCAGCTGCGGGGCCGGGTGGGGCGGTCCAAGGCCCGGGCCTACGCCTATCTGACCACGCCGGCCGAGAAGCAGATCACCCTGTCGGCGGAGAAGCGGCTGAAGGTGCTGCAGTCCCTGGACAGCCTGGGCGCCGGCTTCCAGCTCGCCAGCCACGACCTGGACATCCGCGGCGGCGGCAACCTGCTGGGCGACGAGCAGTCCGGCCACATCAAGGAAATCGGGGTCGAGCTCTACCAGCAGATGCTGGAGGATGCGGTGGCCGAGCTCCGCGCCCGCGCGGGCGCGGAGGAAGTGGCCGACCGGGGCTGGTCGCCGCAGATCAACACGGGCGCCGCCGTCCTGATCCCCGACGAATACGTGCCCGACCTGAACGTCCGGCTGGCGCTGTACCGCCGGATCTCGGACGCGGAGAAGGCGCAGGACCGCGAAGCCCTGGCGGCCGAGCTGATCGACCGATTCGGCCCACTGCCGCCCGAGGCCGACCAGCTTCTGAAGGTGGTCGCGATCAAGGGCCTGTGCCGCGAGGCCAACGTCGCCAAGATCGACGTAGGGCCGAAGGGCGCCGTGGTCACCTTCCGCAACGACGATTTCAGGAACCCGATGGGCCTGATCCAGTTCGTGGCGAAGAACGCCATCGCGTGGAAGGTTCGACCGGACAACAAGGTCGTCGTGAAGGGCGAGTGGGAGACGCCGAAGCAGCGTCTCGACGCCGCCGAGAAGGTTCTGGCCGAACTGGCGAAGCTCGCCCGCGAGGCTTAGCGAATTTGGAACGGCTCGGGCGCGGGGTGCGGCCGATCCGAGGAGACATGCCGATGCGCCCCTTTGCACTCGCTCTCGCCGCTGGCGCCATGCTGGCGGGCCTCGCGCCTACGGCGTTCGCGCAGGCCCCGGCCTCCGACGCAGCCGATGTGCGCTGCCTGATGGTGCTGCAGGCGGTGGGCAACGACCCGAAACAGCGGGACGCCGCGGCGCGGGGTGTCTACTACTACCTCGGCCGGCTCTCGGCCCGTGGGCCCGTGGCGCGCCTTGAGGCTTCCATGCTGGCCGAGGGGCGGAAGATGAACGCCCCGGCCGCCGTGCAGGCCGAGCTCTCCCGCTGCGGCGCCGAGTTGAACCAGCGGACAGGCGAACTGCAGGCCATCAACCAGCGCCTGCAAAAGCAGTTCGCGCCCCCCGCGAAGGGCGCGCCGCCGGCCAAGAAGTAGGGCTCAGCCGGCCTTGAGGCTCTGGGCCATGGCGGCGGCCTGCTCGAGGGCGTAGCCGACGCTGTCCGGCGAGGCGACCTCGGCCACGCCAAGATCGAACTCGACGACAAAGGGCGTGGCGCCTTGGCCGGCCTCGAACGCCGTGCAGCCAATCACCGCTGCGATCCGCTCGCCGGCCGCGCGGGCGGCGTGCAGTCCGGTGGCGGGCAGGGCAAGGGCGAACACCTCGGGCGCGAGACGCGCGGCGGTGTCTTCCACACGGACCAGGCGGCCGATCATCGAGCCGATCTGGGGGACCGCCCGGGCGACCCAGCCGCCGGTGCGGGGCGCCTTCAGATCGGGCTTCTCGGCCACCTTCAGCATGCAGATGCTCAAGGGGCGGTTCCGTTCGCGGGCGCTGCGGGCCAGACGCATCAGATGGCCGGCGAACAGGTCGCGGGTGAAGAGGCCGGTGGCGGCGTCCATCAGGCCCGAGCCCCGGGCCCTTTCCAGCGCTGCTCGCACCGACTTCTGCCGTCGGAAGGCCCGGGCGAGCTCGACGACCCGAAGGGCGGTTTCAGTCTCGGGCGTCTCGGGCGAGGCGACGTCGGAAATGCCGCGATGATAGGCCTCCGCCGCGGTGATCGGCGATTCGGCGCGCATGTAGAGCAAGGCAGGCGTGTGATAGAGGCGCGTGTTCCGCCGCAGTCCGGCCGCGATCGACAGCGCCTCGTGCGGGTTGTCCCCGGCCCACAGGACGACCGCATCGAACGGCCGCTCGTGCAGATAGTCGAAGGCGGTGAAGGCCGTGAAAGCGCCGACGACCTCAGCGCCGTTTCGCTGCAGGGCGTTGGAGAGCGCCAGGAACTGCGGCGCGGGCTCGCCGATGGCCAGGACGCGGAAGGGGGTTGGGTCCACCTCGGGGGCGTCCAGCACGTGACCGCGCTCAGAAAAGGTCTCGACCCGGACCTCGAACTCTTCCTCCGCCACGGCCGTCCGCACCAGGCTTTCCAGGCGCATGGCGGCCTGGGCGGGGTGCAGAGGCGCGGCCAGGGTCAGGTCGTAGCCATGATCCTTCTGGAACGGGTCCGGCGCGCCCATGGCCATGATCGGCAAGCGACGCGGCGCACAGGCGGCCCGGAGGCGGTCCGCCAGGCCCTCGGCCGCGGCGTGGTCCATTTCCGCAAGATCGATGATCGCGGCCTGGATCTGGAGGTCGGAGAGCGCGGCGGCCGCGCCAGCCTCGCTGCGGGCGGTGACCGTGCGCCAGCCGAGCTTGTCCAGCCCCTCGGCCAGCGGGCCGGCCGTGGAATCGTCGCGAGCGACGATCAACACTCGCGCCTGAACCGCTGCGGCCATATCCCCATCCAATCGCGCCCTGATCTGTCCTAAGCACGGAATCGCGCAGGGCCGGAAGAGTTGTCCCATACCCGCCCGCGGGTTGCAGAAGAGTTTCATTGTCGCAGGAGGCTAAGTCGTGGGGGTCGAACTGACGGGGAAGGTGGCCGTGGTCACCGGCGCGAGCGGGGGCTTGGGCGCCCATTTCGCGAGGCTGCTGGCGGCGAACGGCGCGGCCGTGGCGGTGACGGCGCGGCGCGTGGACAAGATCCAGGCCATCGCCGACGAGATCAACGCGGGCGGCGGCAAGGCCCTGGCGCTTTCCCTGGACGTGGGTGACGCCGAGGCCATCGGCCCGGCGTTGGATCGCGTTCAAGCCGAATTGGGCGGCCTCGACATCCTGGTCAACAACGCCGGCATCGGGGGAGAGGGGCTGGCGCTCGACATCTCGGTCGAGGACTTCGACCAGACCTTCGCCGTGAACGTCCGCGGGACGTTCTTCGCGGCCCGCGAGGCGGCCCGGCGCATGATCGCCGCCAAGGTCGAGGGGCGAATCGTCAACATCGCCTCGATCGCCAGCCACACCGTCCTGCCGGGTCTCTCCGCCTACTGCGGCTCCAAGGCCGCCGTCGCCATGCTGACCAAGAGCCTGGCCCGGGAATGGGCCCGCCGAGGGATCGCCGTGAACGCCCTGGCGCCTGGCTATATCGAGACTGCCATCAACGACGCCTGGTGGCCCACCGAAGGCGGGCAGAAGCAGCTGAAGGGCTTCCCGCGCCGCCGGCTGATGGACGCAAGCGACCTGGACGAGGCGTTCCTGCTGCTGGCCGGCCCCGCGGCCAGCGCCATCACCGGCACGCTCATCACCGTGGACGACGGACAGTCGCTGCCCGGCGGCGGCTAGGCTTGGCTGACCGAAGGGCAAGAGGGTTAGATCGCACGAAAACTGGGAGGACAGCATGCGTCAGGGTCCGCTTACCGGCCTGAAGATCGTCGAATTCGCAGGGATCGGCCCGGGCCCGTTCTGCGGCATGCTGTTGTCCGATCTGGGCGCCGACGTCGTGCGGATCGACCGCAAGGGGCAGGGCCGGGGCGCTCCGTCCGACATCACCTCGCGCGGCCGCCGCTCCGTGGCGCTGGACTTGAAGAAGCCGGAGGCGGTCGAAGCCTGCCTGAAGCTGATGGACGCCGCCGATGCGATCATCGAAGGCTTCCGGCCGGGCGTGATGGAGCGTCTGGGCCTGGGTCCCGAGGTGGCGCTGAAGCGCAACCCGAAGCTGGTGTTCGGGCGGATGACGGGATGGGGCCAGACCGGCCCCTATGCCCAGGCCGCCGGCCACGACATGAACTACATCGCCATCACCGGCGCCCTGCACGCCATCGGCACCGACGACAAGCCCGTGCCGCCGCTCAACCTGGTCGGCGATTTCGGGGGCGGGGCGCTCTATCTGGCCTTCGGCCTGCTGGCCGGCGTGATCCAGGCGCGGGAAACCGGCAATGGGCAGGTGATCGACTGCGCCATGAGTGACGGCGCGGCCTCGCTGATGGCCATGTTCTACGGCTTCAAGGCCGCCGGCATGTGGAAGGAGCAGCGCCGCTCCAACATGCTGGATGGTGGGGCCCACTTCTACGACACCTACCAGTGCCGGGACGGCAAATGGGTGTCGATCGGCTCCATCGAGCCCCAGTTCTACGCCCTGCTGCTGGAGAAGACCGGGATCGACGACCCGGAGTTCCAGAAGCAGCACGATCGCAGCGCGTGGCCCGGCCTGCGCGAGAAGCTGGCCGATGTGATCGCTCAGAAGACCCGGGACGAGTGGACCGAAATCATGGGCGGTACGGACGTCTGCTTCGCCCCGGTGCTCGACCTGGACGAGGCGCCGAAGCACCCTCACAACGCCGCGCGCGAAACCTTCGTGAACCTGGATGGTGTCGTCCAGCCGGCGCCCGCGCCCCGGTTCTCGGCGACGCCCGGCAAGATCCAGGGCCCGCCGCCGGCCATCGGCGCCCACGACCGCGAAGCACTGTCCGACTGGGGCTTCTCGGACGGCGAGATCAGTGCGCTGCAGAGCGCAGGGGCGCTCGCCTAAGGGCCGGTCCAGCAACACGTTATCTGAAAGCGCCGTTCAGCCGCGGTTCAGCCGGCGAGGACCAGATTGGTCACCGGATCGGACGTCGCGCTCTCCCGTCCCTCGAAGCGGCGGCCGGCCCGGATGGAAAGACACGCCCATCGGCGGCGCGCCACCTACTAACCCGGGTGGCGCGCCGTTATCATTTGGGCCAAGGCTTACCGGACCTTGAGTCGAGCCTTCACCGCCGCATGACCTTCTTCGAGCTGATCCGCCGCGTTCGCCAGCGGGACTGGGATCCCGTCCATGGCCTGCGGCTGGGGCTCACGGTGCTGGGGAAAGCGCTGACCCGGCTCTGGGGCCGGGACGTCATGCTTTACAATGGCGGGGTCTCGTTCTTCGTCATGCTGGCCATCTTCCCGGCGCTGGCCATCGTCATGGGGCTCTACAGCCTGCTCTCGGACCCGACCCAGGTGGCCGCGCAGGGCGAGGCCATGGCGAAGGTGATGCCCGACGCAGCCCGGCTGATTTTCCAGAGCGAGCTCGTCCGCCTGTCCCGCGCGCCGCCAGAGACGGTCTCGGTCCAGAGCATGGTGGCGCTGCTGATCGGCGGCTACGCCTCGCACCGCGGCTTCAAGGCCCTGCTGGCCGGGCTTTCCTTCATTCACGACGAAGACCGGCCCCGCGGCTTCGTGGGCTTCAACCTGCTGGCGCTGGCGGTGCTGATGGCGGCGCTGGGCGCATTGGGCATCCTGTCGACCGTGTTCTTCGCCTTCCGCATCGTGGGCGAGACCTTCGGTCTGCGGCCGCTGCGCGGCGCGCTCTGGCTCTACAGCGAGTGGACCTGGGCGAGCGTCGGCATGACGCTGGGCATGGCGCTGATCTACCGCTGGGCCATGTCCCGCGATCCGGTGGACTGGCGGGCCTCGCTGCTGGGCGGGGCGGCGGCGGCGGCGCTGTGCATCTTCGCATCGTGGGCGCTGGGCTTCTACGTCGAGGACATCGCGGCCCTAGGCGTGACCTATGGCTCGGTCGCCACCGTCGTCATCTTCCTGATCTGGCTTTCGTGGAACGTGAACGCGGTCTTCTTCGGCGGCGCCCTGGCGACCGAGGTGGAGCTTGCGCTGCATCGGCGGCGCGTGCCCCTGGCGTCCGAGATGGGCGATCTGCGGGGCTAGGCCCGCACGACCAGGAAGCTCAACGTTCCGTCGGCCTCGGTCTGTTCCAGCACCTGGGCCCCGATCTGGGCCGCGAAGTGGGGCACGTCGATGCGGGCCAGGGGATCGTCGGCCAGCAGCCTGACCCGCGCACCCGCCGGCGCCGCCTCCAGCGCGCGCCGCAGCCGCAGCGTCGGCACCGGGCAGCGGTGCCCGCGCGCGTCCACGAGGATGTCGT
>Ga0155080_137_pt3 | contig 69253 bp, 63 predicted proteins | sample RifCSPhighO2_01_FD_106048 | JGI IMG/M metagenome (GOLD analysis project Ga0155080, IMG submission 106048) | Phenylobacterium sp. RIFCSPHIGHO2_01_FULL_69_31 | reverse complement strand
CCCCCGAGGGGGGAGGAACTGGTATGCCCTGACCCGAACCTTCTGTACCGACTGCGATTCCCATGACCGTCATCACTGCCCCTCCCGGTCCCGGCGACGGCGACCGCATCATCGACGAGCCGCTCAGCGAGGCCCTGTCGCGCCGCTACCTGGCCTATGCGTTGAGCGTCATCACCGACCGGGCCCTGCCGGACGTGCGCGATGGCCTGAAGCCCGTGCAGCGCCGCGTGCTCTACGCCATGCGCGAGATGCGGCTGAACCCCGATGCGGCGGCCCGCAAGTGCGCCAAGGTGGTCGGCGAGGTGATGGGCGGCTATCACCCGCACGGCGACCAGTCGATCTACGACACCCTGGTCCGCATGGCCCAGTCCTTCGCCCAGCGCTATCCCCAGGTCGACGGCCAGGGCAACTTCGGCAACATCGACGGCGATAACGCCGCGGCCATGCGCTACACCGAGGCCAAGCTGACGGTGGCCGCCACGCTCTTGCTGGACGGGATCGAGGAAGACGCCGTCGACTTCAAGCCCACCTACGACGGCTCCGACGACGAGCCGGTGGTGCTGCCCGCCGGCTTCCCCAACCTGCTCGCCAACGGCTCCACCGGCATCGCCGTGGGCATGGCCACCTCCATCCCGCCGCACAACGCCGGCGAGCTGATCGACGCCTGCCTCCTGCTGCTGGACCAGCCGGACGCCTCCACCGAGGCCCTGATGACCCACGTCCAGGGGCCGGACTTCCCCACCGGCGGCGTCATCGTCGAGCCGCGCCAGGCCCTGCAGACCGTCTACGAGACCGGCCGTGGCGGCGTCCGCGTCCGCGCCCGCTGGGCCAAGGAGGACCTCGGCAAGGGTACGTACCAGATCGTCATCACCGAGATCCCCTACCAGGTGCGGAAGGCCGAGCTGATCGAACAGCTCGCCGGCCTGATCGACGCCAAGAAGGCCCCGCTCCTGGGCGACGTGCGCGACGAGAGCGCCGAGGACGTCCGCGTCGTTCTCGAACCCAAGAGCAGAAACGTAGAACCAGAGGTCCTGATGGAGAGCCTGTTCAAGCTCTCCGACCTCGAGACCCGCTTCAGCGTCAACCTGAACGTCCTGGACGCCCGCGGCACCCCCGGCGTCATGAGCCTGAAGCAGGCCCTGCGCGCCTTCCTCGACCACCGGCGCGAGGTGCTGGTCCGCCGGGCCCGCCACCGCCTGGCCAAGATCGAGGCGCGGCTGCACATCCTCGACGGCCTGATGATCGCCTACCTCAACCTCGACGAGGTGATCCGGATCGTCCGCTACGAGGACAAGCCCAAGGACAAGCTGATCGAGACGTTCGCGCTCTCGGAGATCCAGGCCGACGCCATCCTCAACACCCGCCTGCGCCAGCTGGCCCGGCTGGAGGAGATGGAGATCCGTAGAGAGCACGCCGAACTGGCCGAGGAGCGCGACGGCATCCAGGCCATGCTGGCCTCCGACAAGGCCCAGTGGAAGCTGGTGGGGCAGGGGCTCAAGGACACCAAGGCCCAGCTCGCCGACCTCAACGTGCGCCGCTCCACCTTCGCCGAGGCGCCCCAGATCGACACCGAGGCGGCCCTGGAAGCCATGATCGTGCGCGAGCCGATCACCATCATCCTCTCCGAACGCGGCTGGATCCGCGCCGCCAAGGGCCGGGTCGAGGACCCCTCGGAGCTGAAGTTCAAGGAGGGCGACAAGCTCCAGTTCCTGGTCCCCGCCGAGACCACCGACAAGCTGCTGATCTTCGCCAGCGACGGCCGCTTCTTCACCCTAGGCTGCGACAAGCTCCCCGGCGCCCGCGGCCACGGCGAGCCCCTGCGCCTGATGATCGACCTCGACGACAAGGTCGGCCTCATCGACGTCTTCCCGCACAAGCCGGGCACGAAGCGCATCCTCGCCTCGAAGCAGGGCTATGGCTTCATCCTGCCGGAGGAGGAGGCCATCGCCTTCCGCCGCGCGGGCAAGCAGGTCCTCAACGCCGGCGATCCCAGCAAGAAGGGGGAGGGCGCCGCCGTCTGCCTCCCGCTCGGAAACGCCGACCACCTCGCCGTCATCGGCGACAACGGCAAGCTGCTGGTCTTCCCCACCGCCGAACTGCCCGAGATGCCCCGGGGCAAGGGCGTGAAGCTGCAAAGCTACCGCGAAGGCGGCCTCCGCGACGCCGCCGCCTTCAGCGAACCCGAAGGCATGACCACGGTGGACCCGAGCGGCCGCACGCGCGCCTGGCCCGAATGGCGCGACTGGCTCGGCCGGAGAGCCGGCGCCGGCAAACTCGCCCCCAAGGGCTTCCCCGCCACCAAGCGCTTCCGGCCCAAGCCCTAAGGGAGCCGCGGCGTCCGCTCCTCCCCCGTGCAACGGGGGAGGGGGACCGCGAAGCGGTGGAGGGGGCTTCAGCCCCCAGCACCCTCAAACCAATGCCGCCCCCCGCCGCGCCCGCAGGCTCGCGCCCGCCAGCCCGAAGCCCATGATCATCAGCGCCCAGGTCCCCGGCTCCGGCACGATCCCCACCGCCCGGGTGGAGATCGCCCCCACCGAGTCGATGTCCGCGCCCACCGACCCGCCGCTCTGCGCGCCCTCGTTCGCCACGTCGATCAGCCGCACGAACGAAAAGGCCGCCGACGTCCCGTACCCGAACGCGTCGATGTCGATCCCGCGCGTACTGCCCGTCACCGCGCCTACCGAGATCCAGGTGATCCCGTCGACCGAGACGTCCACCGTGGTGTCCTCCACGTCCGGCCCGATCTCGAAGATCCACAGGTCGTCCGCGTCGCTGTCCGAGCCGGTCAGCACATTGTTGGTGAACTGCAGCACCAGCGCCCCGCCCACGCCCAGCGAGACGAAGTCGCAGGCCGCCGTCGTGGCGCAGGAATTGGCCCCGCTATAGTCCGGCGCCCCCAGCGCGTTGAACGCGCCCTGGAAGCCGGCGCTGGGCGAGGCGCCGTCCAGCCCCGGCTGGTACGAGACCACCGCGTCGGCGAACGAGCTGATCCCGCCCGGAAAATCCACCCCGCCGAAGTCCTCGGCCTGCGCCCCGCCGCCCAGCGCAACCGCGCACGCGCCGCCCAGCAGCGCGCCCATCCAACGCCTCGTCATGACCGTTCCTCCTGAACCGGCCCGCGCACGAGCCGCCCCTCGCCCCCGCACCCCGCGAAGGCTTTGCTATGGGAAACTGGAGAGCAGCGTTCGTTGTTCCGCGTTATCTCGTGATCTTGAGTCCGCGCCGCTCGCCCTGTTCACCGCGGCATGACCATCGACGAGTCCGGCAACACCGCCAGGGGCCGCGTTCGGCCCTACCGCGCGATGTTCTTTCAGACTTCCTCCGGCACCCCCAATCGGGGGATGTCACCGCTGGCCCCGCCTGCAATCTCGACGTCTTGGTAACTACAACTGTCGAGAGTTTAGTGATGCAGACGTTTGGAATCCTGCTGTGCGGATTGGCTGGATCGGTGGCGCTGGGAGCAGCGACGGCCGCGAGCGCTGGCGTGTTGGTCGCCGCGGGCGACGAATGGACGTTGAGCGACTACGCCTATGGCGCGCCCTACCAGACCGGGACGACGGCCTTCGTTCAGGATCTGGCCACGACGTTCGGGGGATCGAACTACCTGCTGCTCACCGGCAACGGGAATGTACCGACCGGGCAACTGACCCAACTTACCTCACAGCTCACGTCGCTGGGCAAGACCGTGGAGACTTCGGCGACTTTCAGCCTCGCCATCGCCAGTGGTTACGATGCTGTGTTCCACTTCGGGCAGGGACTGACGAGCGGCCAGTTCGCCGACCTCGACGCCTACGTCTCGGCCGGAGGCGACGCCTACGTATCGCTCGGCGGAGGTTGGTACGGCGACGCGGCTAGTGAAGCGGCGGCTTGGAATCCCTTCTTCGCCGACTACGGCTTGGTGGCGGGGTCCACATGGTTCACTGGCGCGGGCTTCGTGGACGCAACGGTAACCCAAGGGCCGGCGGGGGCCACGAACCTCATCTGGGGCTATGGCCAGTCCATCGACCGACTCCCCGACGGCAACGGCGTGTCCTATGTGCGTGGCAGCTTCGCCGGCGGTCCACAGGACGTCGGCCTGGTCGGGTCCAGCCAGCCGCTGGGGGTCGCCGGCGTGCCCGAACCCGGGACCTGGGCGCTGATGATCATGGGGTTCGGGACGGTCGGCGCCCTGATGCGTCGTCGCCGCACTACGTGGGTCGCGGTTTGACCGGCGAGCGGTGGGTGGTGGCGGGGCTAAACCGCTTTCGCTGAGTCCCCAAACGTCCGCTTCTGACGCACCGTCATGTTCCACTCCCGCACATGTCCGAGGCCGAGGCCCCTATGTCCCGCGAGGAGCAGATCCTGGAACGGCTCGCCGAGCTGGACCTGGCGCTGGCCGAGCGGGTGCACGCCAAGGCGATGGCGGCGGAGGACGCCGGCGAGATCGACCGCTTGGGGCGCACCTACCAGCGGATCGCCCGCTCGGTGCGCCAGAGCCTGATGGCCAAGGCGAGGGTCGCCCGCGAGCGCGAGGCCGCCGCCCGGCGCGAGAGCCTCGGCCGGCTGGAGGCCGGGCTGGGCCGCCGCGGCTTCTACGACGTCTTCGACGACGACCCGCCGCCCACCGTTCACGGCCCGGACACCCGCGATCGGATCGACGAGGTCTGCCGGGCGGCACGGCCCTATGTGGAGCGCGAGCGGCCGGACTTCGACGAAGCCGACGAGGCCCAAATCCACGGCCTGGCGCGGGAGCTCGCCGAATACGACGACTTCCTGGAGGTGTCGGTGGCCGAGTCGGTCGACCGGATCCTGGAGATCCTCGGCTATCCGGAGGTCGCCGTCGCCGAGGCAGCCCAAGCGGGCCAGTCGGACGCGGGCGGGTCCGCCCCGCCGGTCCCGCCACCCGAACCTCCCGCCCACGATTCCGCCTGACCGGCGCACATCGCAAGCCAATGTTCGCGGAACGGGCAATCTCGAATTGACCTGCGCGCATCCTGTCGTTCAACTGGCGGGAGAGCGGCGGGCCGACGTGGGGTTGAGCTTGGCTGTGGGCGGAGGGACTTTCATGTTCAAGGCGATGGTGACCGGCCTGGCCCTGGCGGCCGGCCTGGCGGGCGCAGCGTGGGCCGAGGGGCCGCTGTCGGTGACGACGCCGTTCGATCTCGGCGTCTCGCCGACCGATCCGTTCAAGGCCGACCTCGCCACCCTGGGCGTCACGTCCGAGCTGGGCGGGCCCACCCTGGTCAGCGTCTATCAGCCGGCGAAGCTCACCTTCCGCCTGCTGGAATCCAACACCGGCCGGGCGGGGCTCCAGATCACCACCCTGGTGGTCGACGGGGTGGACTACGACTTCGGGCTGCAGGACTTCACCGCGCCGGGCCTGCTGCTGGGGAGCCAGACGTTCTCCGGCGACTTCACCAGCCTGGTGGGCTTCCGCGACGCCAGCATGCCCGCCGATGTGGACCCGGTGCCCTGGCCCGACGCCTTCCAGGTCTATATCCGCGGCGCCGACGTGGGGAACCTGAGCGGCATCGGCCCCTTCATCGGCAACTTCGACACCCTCTATTTCAGCATCGCCGGCGTGGCGCTGTTCGAGGTCTCGGCCGCCGTGGTGCCCGAGCCGGCGACCTGGGCCCTGATGATCGGCGGCTTTGGCCTCGCCGGGGCGCGGCTGCGGCGGGGCAGGGCGCTCAGGCCCGCGCCGGCCGCGGCGGGCTGATCACAGGTCGAACGCCGCCCGCCACAGTGCGCCGTCCGGGCCGAGGTCCAGCCGGGCCTGGGCGTTGGGCTGGGCGGCGAGGGCCCGGGTGAGCAGGCGCGCGCCGAAGCCCTGCCGGCCGCCGGGCGCCGGCGTGGGCCCGCCGGCCTCGCGCCATTCCACCTCCAGCCGCCGGCGCCCGGCGGTCTCCTCCACGCGCCACGCCAGGCGCACCGCGCCGGCCTCGCCGGAGAGGGCGCCGTGCTTGACGGCGTTGGTGGCCAGTTCGTGCAGGCACAGGGTCAGCGCCACCGCCGCCTCGGGCGAGACGGGCGCCGGCCCGCCGTCGAGGGTCAGCCGGCCGGGCGCGGTGGGGCGGAACGGCGCCAGCGCCCGCTCGGCCACCGTCTGCAGCGTCACCTCGCGCCAGCCGGCGTCCACCAGCACGTCGTGCGCGTCGGCCAGGGCAGCGAGCCGGGCGGCGAAGTGGCGCCGCGCCGCCTCGGTGTCGGTTGCGCCGCGAAAGGTCTGGTCGGCCAGGGACTGGACCACGGCCAGGGTGTTCTTCACCCGGTGGTGCAGCTCCAGCTTCAGCAGCCGCTCGCTCTCCCGCGCCGCCACCTCCCGCGCCAGCGCCGCTCGGAGCAGCGTCACGATCCAGATCACGAACCCGCTGCACGCCACGAAGAACAGCAGGCTCAGCACGCTGCGGCGCAGCGCCGCCGGGTGTCCGGTGGCGGTCATCATGAAGGCGCCGCCGACGCTCAGCAGCGCCGCGCAGGCCACGCCCGAGGCGATGCCGCCGAAGACGCTCGCCACCAGAACGCCGAGGACGAAGGCGGCGAAGGGCGCGCCCATGCCGATGTAGGGCGAAAGCGCCAGGCGGAACCCCAGCGCCAGCCCGGCCACGGCCAGGCCCAGCGCTATCCGCGCCGCCATGCCACGCGGCTGCCGCGCGATCCGCCGCACCAGGAAATCCGTCACGCGAGCTCTCCCAGAGCCGCGCCCTGGCGCAGCCTCCTTGGCGCCCATTCTAGGCGAGCCGGCGGATTGCGCACCCCCGCGAGAGGTCGCGGGCGACCATCGCCCCAGACGGTGCGACGGACGAACAACTTTGACCGCGGCGAGCGCGGTGTGATGGGATGCGTCGGTTCGCCGTCCGGAGGCGGCTTAGGTGGCCGCGCCGTTGCGGTCGAGGATGCTCTCGGGCACGCCGCCCTTTTCGACCCGCACGCCCAGGAACCGCATCACGCCATTGGCGTAGCTGATGTCGGTGACCGGGGTGGCGGGGTCGCGGGTCAGCAGGCTGACGTCGCGCAGGGTCAGGCGCAGGACCATGTCCTCTGCCGCCACGCCGTCGGCCACCGCCGACTGGATCATGGCGCGGAACCGACCGTCCGGCGAGGAGCCGGGCTTGGTGGAGATGGTGGAGGGGAGGGGCTTGGCCATGGTCACGCGGCGCCGTAGCCGAGTTCGCCCTGGATCCGCACCTGGCACGGCTTGCCGCCGTCCAGCATCTGGCGGGCGTGGCGGTTGGCGGCCGCCTTGGCGACCTCTTTGTCCGGGGAGTGGCCGAAGCTTTCGCCGTCCAGTTCGACGCGCCAAACGCCTTCGAACCGGGAGACGGTCAGGACCGCCCTGTCAGGTACCATTCGCATAGCGCACACTAGCATAATCCCGGCCGGCCGGTAGAAATTTGACAATAATTCTTGCCAGAGGGGAAAAGTGCGCGCATTCCTATCTGGTCAAATCTCGGCTTGGCTCGTCCGGCATCCGCGACGAAATCCAGTATTTCGGCCCCGGTATTCGTCATCGACCCTCAACGAAATTTTGATCTCAAAGCCCGTCCGGGCGCGAGAATTCATGTCCGGAAAGGGACGATCAATGCAAACCGGTACTGTGAAGTGGTTCAACGCCACCAAGGGCTTCGGCTTCATCCAGCCTGACGAAGGCGGCGCGGACGTGTTCGTGCACATCTCGGCCGTCGAGCGCGCGGGCCTCGGCTCGCTGAACGAAGGCCAGAAGGTCAGCTTCGAACTCGAGCGCGACAAGCGTTCCGGCAAGATGTCGGCCGGCCAGCTGCAGGCGGCCTGAGCTTGAATTGCAACGGCCTTCCGGCCCCGGCGGGGAGGCCGTCTGCATGCCTATGATCAAGAAGAAGCTGCCCGTGTTCGAGGGCGACGGCCAGGTCCGCTTCCTGGGCCACGACGTGCCGACCCGCTACGCGATCGAGGGCGATCCCGCCCGGTTGCGCCAGGGCCCGCTCCGCCTCCGCGGCGGCCTCACCCTCACGCCCGACCTCGCCGCCAGCGCCTTCCGCGCCGGCGAGGGGGTGCTGACCCTCGACAGCGGCCTACAGCTGCGCGTGGTCATGATGGGCCACAGCGAGGGCGGCGCCGAGGTGTTCGTCGAACTCCGCGTCTAGCCGGCTTCGTTCAGCTACATGACCGCTGCCTGAACGGCTGGCCCCGGCCCCGTTCAGCCGCCGGCGCCTAGGGTCTCCTCAACGTGAAGGAGACCGTGATGAGGAAGATCATCCTGGGCGTCGCCGCCGCAGCCGCCGCCACTTTGGCCGCCGGCGCGGCCATGGCCCAGCCCTATGGCTACGAGCACCGCGGCTACGACTATCGCGGCGGCTACGACCGCGACTACCGCTACGACGGCCAGCGCCGCTACCGCGACAGCGACCGGGACGGCATCTCCGACCGCGCCGAGTGGAACCGCGACCGCGACCGTGACGGCCGCCTCGACCAGTACGACCGCTACGACAACCGCCGCGACTACCGCGGCCGCCACCACTATCGCGGCGACGGCTACCGCTACGACCGGCCCGACTACCGCTACGACTATCGCCGCTACTAGGCGGACCCTGCGTCCCCGCCCGGCCTGGGCGGGGGCCTTCGGCGCACAAAGTTTGACGCGGCCCCGGGCCCCGTGTTGCGGTGTGACCATGTCCGACACCGTCCAAGCCGCCCCGACCGCCGCCTCGACCGATCCCGCCGCGCTCGGCGTGATGCAGGGCTTCCCGCCGCCGCCCGAGCGCACGGTGCGCCTGGCCGACACCACCAGCTGGCGCTTCCCCAACACCCGCTGGAGCTTCAGCCACCAGCGCGAGCTGGCCCCTTCCGCCGCGATCCGGCGCGGGCCCTCGGCGCCTGCGGCTCTGCCGTACGCCCTGCGCGACGACCTCGACGCCGTGCCGTTCGTGACCCAGGACGGCCAGCCCATGACCTGGGGCCAGTCGGTGGACGTGAACTTCACCGATGGCCTCGTGGTCCTGCACCGGGGCCAGGTGGTCTACGAGACCTACCGGGGCGCGCTGCAGCCGCATGTCCCGCACCTGGCCATGTCGGTGACCAAGTCGTTCGCCGGCCTGCTGGCCGCCATGCAGGTTCACGACGGCGCGCTGGATCCGGCGGCGCCGGTCACCGCCTATGTGCCGGAGCTGGCCGGAACCGCCTTCGCCGACGCCACGGTGCGCCACGTCATGGATATGACCACCGGCGTCCGCTACCGCGAGGATTACGTCGATCCGGACGCCGAGGTGCGCTTCTACGGCGTCGCCGCCGGGTTCTCGCCGGCCCCCAAGGGCTACGCCGGCCCGACCACCATCTTCGACTTCCTGAAGACCCTGAAGAAGGAGGGCGAGCACGGCCAGGCGTTCGCCTACAAGACCTGCAACACCGAGGTGCTGGGCTGGATCGTCCAGCGCGTGGCGGGCCAGGCCTTCGCCGAGCTGCTGTCCGAGCGGATCTGGCAGAAGCTGGGCGCGGAGGAGGACGGCTACGTCATGGTCGACGCCGTCGGCTTCGCGCTGTGCGGCGCGGGACTGAACGTCACCACCCGCGACCTCGCCCGGTTCGGCGAGATGATGCGCCTGGGCGGCGCCTTCAACGGCCAGCGGATCGTGCCCGAGGCGGTGGTGGCCGACATCGCCGGCGGCGCCCGCAAGGCGGACTTCGCCAAGGCTGGCTACGTCACCCTGCCGGGCTGGAGCTACCGGAACCAGTGGTGGGTCAGCCACAACCGCTTCGGCGCCTACAGCGCCCGCGGCATCCATGGCCAGGTCTGCTACGTGGCGCCGGGCGCGGAGATGGTGATCGCGCGCTTCGCCTCGCACCCGACCGCCGCCAACGGGAATGGCCCGCTGGACCGGGTTTCGCTGCCGGCCTACGAGGCCCTCGCCGAGCACCTGACGCGCAGCTAGCGGGCCTGGGCCTCCAGGTCGGCGATGCGCTGGGCATAGCGGTCGGCCAGCTCCAGGCGGTCCTGGATGTTGGCGCTGGCGCTCAGCCACGCGGCCTGACTGCTGTCGATGGCGTAGGGGTCGCGGCTGCCGGCCTTCGCCCGCTCCAGCGCCGCCTTCAGCCGCCGGTCTTCGATGGCCAGGCTGGGATAGCCGCAGACCAGCCGCTGATGGGCGGTGGGCAGGTCGAGGCAGGGATTGCGCGACCGCTTGGCGGCTGGCGCGGCCGACGTCTCGACCACGGCGGGCGGCGGCGCGGCCGGCTCCGCCAGCAGCTGCGTCGGCGCCTCCTCGGGCAGGGCGGCGGTGGTGAGCGCCACGGCGATCCGGGGCGGCGCATCGGCGGCGTTGTTGAGGGCGACCGCCTGCGGGCGCACCTGGACGGGGGTGTCGAGCGTCAGGCCCCAGGCCAGGACCCCGCCGATCACCGCCGCGAGGCTCGCCACCGCGACGGCCATCCCGCTGCGCCGGCGTACGGCGGGAGCAGGCGCCGGCGTCGCGATGGCCGCCTGCAGCGGCCCAACCCCGCCCATGCGTCCCGGCCGGGCCGCCAGCTCAGCCTCGAGCTGGCGCACCAGACTGTCCTGCCCGCGGGCGCGCGCAGCCTCCAGCAGCCGCCGCAGCTCGGGCATGCTCAACGCCGCTAACTGAATCCCCAACATAACGACCGCTCGCCTCCCCAAAGCGCGGCTCAACCCCGCGGGGAGGTTAACACGGCCCGGCTGCGCCGTCAGGCCATCGCGCGAACGGCTTTCAGCGCGAAGTCCACTTCGTCGGGCGTGTTGCGGATCGACGGCGTCAGGCGGACCAGGGGACGGGCGTAGGGCGCCACCGAGCCCAGGATCTTCCACTCCCGCAGCTTGGCCACCGTTTGCGCCGGCGTCATGCCCGCCACCTCGAACGAAACGATGCCCGCCGACAGCTCCCGCGACCGCGGCGTGGCCAGGGTCACGTGGGGCATGGCGGCCAGGCCCGTCTTGAGCTGGTCGGCCAGTTCCGCCGTCCGGTCGGCCACCTGCTTGCGGCCCACCCAGTCGTGGATGACGAAGGCGTCCGACAGGGCCCAGACGTGCTCGAACGCCTTGAAGCCACCAGGCGTCAGGCGCGCGCCGGTGCAGTCGGTCGCGGGCGTGCCGCTGATCCAGTCGGAATAGGCGTCGCTCGCCAGGAAGGTCGGGATGGTGGGCGCCAAGGCGGACCACCCGGCCTTGGTTCCGATCACGACACCCGTGCCGCGCGGCCCGAAGATCCACTTGTGGCAGCCGGCGAAGAACAGGTCGCAGCCCAGCTCCGGCAGCCCGACGTCCTGGTTGCCGAACCCATGGACGCCGTCGACCGCCAGGATGATCCGATCGGCCTCGGCTCGCCCCGCGTTGAGGCGGGCGATCTCGTGGCTGATGGCCGGGATCGGCATCTTGAGGCCGGTGGACGACAGCACCCAGGTCAGGGCGACGACGCGGGTGTTTGGCTTGATCTCGCGGACGACGGCCTGGGCCAGGCCACCAGCGCCGGCCTTGGCCGGGTCGGGGAGCCGGATGCGGCGAACGCTGGCGCCGTTTCGCATCGACGCCAGCCGCAGCGACTCGTGGGTGACGTAATAGTCCCGGTCGGTGGTCAGCACCTCCTGGCCGGGCCGCAGCTTCAGGCCGTTGTAGACAAGCCCGGCGCCCATGGTCGTGGAGTCGGTAAGCGCCACATCCGTGGCCAGCGCGCCGAAGTACCGGCCGACCCGCTCGCGCGCCACGTTCTGCAGGCGGCGGTTGTTCTGCTCCAGGTATTCGATCGGCGTCTCATCCAGGGCGTCGCGGTGGCGGGCGATCGCCTCGCGCACGGCCTTGGGGTGGGCGGCGATGAGCATGGCCGACATGTCGACCCGGTCGGACTTCAGCCCGAACTGGGCGCGCACCCGGGCCCAGTCATTGGCTTCAAAGGCGCGCTGCGGCGCGGGCGCCTGGGCCGTGGCCGGGCCTGCCGCGACGGCGCTGCCGGCCGCGAGGGCCACGCCGCCCGCCTTCAGGAATTCCCGCCGCCCGATCTGCATTGCCCAGCCTCCACGCAAGTAAACGACCTCTGCGGAACGGCGTTCCGCCCGCGGGCCGTAGCTACGAGGCTTGACCGTGGCGGGATGCGCCCTCGGCGATGAATGCGGCGGCTGCTGCGACGAACGCGGCCACGGTCGCGTGCGCTCACCCAGGGCTAGAACACCCCCAGGGCCAGGCCGACGGCGAGGCCGGCGCCCAGATCGACGCAGGTCTTCACATCGGCGGCGCTCAGCGTCTTCTCGGCTGCGATGGCCTCGGGCGTCTGGGCGTGCGTACCTATGATCAGCGGCTCGGCGATAGGTTTCAGCCGCCAGCCGGTGCAGATCCCGCCCATCTGCCGCGCCGCACCGGTTCCGTCGCTGCCGGCGGCGATCATCGCCGCGTAGGGGCGGCCGTTCAGCCGCCCCAGGACGGGATAGTAGTTGCGGTCGAAGAACTCCTTCATCGCCCCCGACATGGCGGCGAGGTTCTCCGGGCAGGCGAAGAGATAACCGTCGGCCGAGAGCAGATCATCCGCCTGGGCCTCGGACGCCTCCAGCCGTCGCACCTCGATCTCGGGCTCGGCGTCGGCTCCGCGCGCGGCGGCCTCGGCCATCGCCCGTGCGGCGCCGGTCCGCGAGTGCCAGACGATGAGGAGTCGCTTCATGGGCCTCAGGCTAGCGGATTGCCGGTCTGAAACGCACGCGCGCTTGCGCCGTCGCCGACGGAACCTAAGCTTGCGCCAACAACTGTTCGGGAGGGGACCCGCCATGCTTCGCATCACCAAACGCCTGGCCGTCGGCTTGGCGGCTGTCTCGCTGGCGCTCGCGCCGGCAAGCGTGGGCCACGCCCAGTCGGCCAAGCGGGCCACCGCGGCGTCGGCGAAGGCGACGGGCCTTTCGATGGCGTCCAGCCCCGAGGCCCTGGGGTTCGATAGCGCGCGCCTCGCCAAGCTCGACGCCTACATGGCCGGCGTAGTGGCGCAGGGCCGGGTTCCAGGCATGACCACGCTGCTTGCTCGCCACGGCAAGATTGTCAGTTACAAGACCTACGGGAAGAAGAGCCTGGCCACCGGCGCGCCGATGACCGAGGACACGATCTTCCGCATCTATTCGATGACCAAGCCGATCACCGGCGTGGCGCTGATGATCCTGTTCGAGGAAGGCCGCTGGCGGCTGGACGACCCGGTCACTCGCTACATCCCGGAGTTCAAGACCCTGCGGGTGGTCAAGGCAGTCAATCCCGACGGCACGATGGTGCTGGAGGACATGAAACGGCCCCCGACGATGCGGGAGATCATGAGCCACACGGCGGGCTTCGGCTACGGTCTGCAGGATGAGCATCCCGTCGACAAGCTGTACCGCGAGAAGCAGGTCCTGGGCGCCAGCGGCCTCAAAGACATGATCGACCGGACCGCGCAGATCCCGCTGGTTTTCCAGCCGGGAACGTCGTGGCGCTACTCGTCGTCCGTCGACATCCAGGGCTACATCGTCGAGCGGCTTACCGGCGAGACGCTAGGCCAGTTCATGGCGGAGCGGATCTTCAAGCCGCTGAAGATGAACGACACGGCCTTCTACGTCCCGGCCGACAAGGCCGGCCGCCTTGCCGCGCTCTACGTCGCCAACCGCGAGACCGGCCGGATCGAAGAAGCCAAGTCCATCTTCGGCAACGACGCGCCGACCTATCTCTCGCCGCCGAACATGGAGTCCGGCGGCGGCGGTCTGGTCGGCACGACCATGGACTACGCCCGCTTCGCCCAGATGATCGCCAACAAGGGCGTCCTCGATGGCGTCCGCATCCTGTCGCCCGCGTCGGTCGAGCTTATGGGGACGAACGTGATCTCCAAGGACGCCCTGGTCGCCTCGAACGGCAACGGCGTGAGCCGCTTCAATGAGGCGGTCGGTTTCGGCTTGGACTTCATGGTGGTCAAGAACGCCCGGGAAGCCGGCACCCTCGAGGGCGACGGCACGATCAGCTGGGGCGGCGCCGCCGGAACCTGGTTCTGGGTCGACCCTGAAAACGACCTGATCTTCGTCGGCATGATCCAGCGGCTGGGCGGCTCGGGCGGGGATGACCTGGGCGCCATGTCCCGGACCTTGGTTTACCAGGCGCTGGTCGACCCGTCCAAATAGTCGACCCGGCGAGGCCGCCCGCCGCGGCCGCGCCGCAAGATCCCTCCAGCCTGGCGATCGCCCCGTGTTCCAGTCTCCTGCGCGAGGGCTAGCGGCCTTCGGAGTGGCCTCCCTGGCGGCGGTGGCGATCGGCGCTGGCGTGGCGGCAGCCAGTGGCGTTCCGCCCAGTGTGTGGGTTCGCAACCCTGCAGCCTGGCTGGCGGGCGCGTTGCTGGGCGCGTTTCTTCTGGCCACGGCCGGTCGGCGCACCGCCTTGGGTTTCCTGATCGCAGCACCGGTGGCGCTCGCCGCGACCTTCTTTGGCCCCGGCCAGCTTGGCGTTCACCGCTGGCTCGACCTCGGGCCTTTGCACATCAACGCCGCTCAGATCCTGCTGCCGCCGGTGATCGTGGCCCTCGGCGCGGTAGGCGCGGGGCGGATCCGGCTCGTCGCCGCTGCGGTCCTGATGGCGCTTCTCATCGCGCAGCCGGACGCCTCCCAGGCGACAGCCCTGGGCGCCGCCTTGGTCGCCTTGATCGGTGCGGGAGGGTGGCCGCGGATCCCGCGCACCGCGGCCATGGCGGCCGCCGGCCTCGCCATGGCGGCGGCTTGGCTACGACCCGATCCGCTGCAGCCCGTGGCGGAGGTCGAGGAGATTTTGCAACTGGCCTGGCGGCTGTCGCCGGCTCTCGCGGTCGGCGCCGGCGCGATGCTGCTGCTGGCCCTGACCTCCCTCGCCCTCCTCAGGGCTCCGGCGGCGCGGGCGCTCTGCGCCTACGCTGTGCTGTCGGCGCTGACCGCGCTGGTCGCGCCATTCCCGGTGCCGCTCGTGGGCATGGCGCTGAGTCCCATTCTCGGCCTCTGGCTGGGCGCCGGCATGCTCGCCGCCCAGGCGCGCGGTCAGTACGAATACCCCGGCGGCATCGGGCGGTTCAGATCCAGATAGCGGTCGCGCAGGTCGAGCTGGCGCGAACGCAGGGGCTGGGCCTCGCCGCGGACCAGGATCAGGTGCGGCTTCGACAACGGCTCGAAGGGGTCGCCCGACCAGACCACCAGGTCGGCGTCCTTGCCGGGCTCCAGCGAACCCACGCGGTTCGCCACGCCGAAGATCTTGGCCGGGTTGATCGTCACCGCGGCCAGGGCGCCGCCCTTGGTCATGCCGTTGGCGACGGCGACGCCGGCGTTGTAGCGCATCTCGTGCGCCCGATGCGCGCCGCTGTTGCCCTCGATGGCGACGGTGACCCCGGCGGCCTCCAGACGGGCGGCGTTCTCCATCGTGGCGCCGAGCGTCTCGAAGCTGGTGGGCCGGTTCAGGATCGGGTTCAGGATCACCGGGACACGAGCCGCGGCCAGTTCGGGTGCGACCCGCCAGGCCTCCGCGGCGCCGGTGAGGATCAGCTTGATGTTCTCGTCCCGGGCCAGCTTCAGCACCGCACGGATGTCGGAGGCCTTGTTGGCCACGGCGACCAGCGGCATCTGCCCATTGACCACGGGGATCAGCGCCTCCAGGTCGGCCCGCGACAGCGACAGGTCGCGATAGCCGGCGCGCTCGTAGGCCGCGCGGTTGCGCATGTAGGCCCGCACGTCGGCCAGCGCCTCCTTCAGCAGCACGTACTGCGCGCCCCGGGCGCCGCCCGCCACCTTGGCGCCGGCGTTCCCGAAGGGCGACACCATCGCCACCTTGGGCTTCAGCAGCATGTCGGAGCCGCGGGCGAGCTGGATCACCGCCGCCTGGCCGGCGAAAAGGTGGTGCGCGTGCTCGGACGACGGCGCGCCGGAGGTGGCCTCCGCGCCGCTGTCGTCGTGCTCGCCGGCGCCGCCCTGGCCGCCTTCGGCCCGCGGCGTGACGACGGCGCTGGTGATGCCGCCCAGGCGAGCCACCGGGATCACCACGGAGTCGGGGTTCAGGGCGTACTGCACGTCGAACGCCGCGCCGAGGTCGGGCGTCTTGACATCGATGTCGTCGCCGACGGCCGAGACCTCCACGGCGCCCAGCATGCTGTTCACCGCCACGAAGCCGGGTGTGAGAACACCGCCCTTGGCGTCCACCACCTGCGCGCCCGCGGGTGTGGCGACGCTGGCCCCGACCGCGACGATCTTTCCATCGCGGACCACGACCGTGCCGCTGGGGATCTCGGCGGCGCCGGGGTTGAGGATCCGCGCGTTGACGATGGCCACCGTGGCGGCCTGGGCTTGCGGGGCGGCCACCAGGGCGGTGGCGGCCAGCAGGACGGCGAGGCGGCGGATCATCGGCGGCCCTCCAGGCCCAGTTCGAAGTCGGACCTGGCCTGGAAGCGCGGGTCGTTGCGGTCGTAGGCCAGCCCACCATCGATCCAGACCCGCTGGGCCCGGGCGTACACCGAGAAGGGGTTGCCATCCCACAGCGTGACGTCCGCCCGCTTGCCGGCTTCCAGGGTGCCGGTCTCGGTCAGGATGCCCAGCGCCTTGGCGGGATTGGCGGTAATCCACCGAATGGCCTGGGCCTCGGTGATCTGCAGACCCGCCGCCCGCCCGGCGGCCAGGGCCTCGGCGGCCTCCTGGTTCAGGCGCTGGATCAGGTCCGGGTCGTCCGACTTGATGATCGCGCAGGCGCCGGCGGCGTCCACCAAGGGCACATTGGCCTCGACCGAATCGAAGACCTCGAGCTTGGCGCCCCACCAGTTGGTCCAGGTGGCGGCGCAGATGTCGTTCTTGGCCAGCAGGTCCGCGATCTTGTAGGCCTCCACGGTGTGGTGGAAGGCGGTGATCCGGTAGCCGAACTCCTTCGAGATATCGATCATCTGGGCCATTTCGTCGGCCCGGTAGCAGTGGTTCTGCACCAGGATCTCGCCCTTCAGCACGCCCGCCAGGGTGTCGAGCTGCAGGTCGCGCTTGGGCGGGTCCGCCTTCTCGCCGCGGCCGGCCTTGGCGCGATAGTCGTCCCACTTGCGCATGTAGTCGGCGGCGTTGATCCAGGCGGCGCGGTAGCCCGCCACATTGCCCATGCGGGTGGACGGCGTGCGCTGCTTGCCGCCATAGACCCGCTTGGGGTTCTCGCCGCAGGCCATCTTCAGCGTGTAGGGCGCGCCGGGGAACTTCATGTCCTGGACCGTGCGGGCCGGGATGTTGCGGAGCGTCACGCCGCGGCCGCCGAACAGGTTGGCCGATCCCGGGAGCACCAGGAGCGTGGTGACGCCGCCGGCGCGGGCCAGGTTGAAGCCCGGATCCTGGGGCCACACCGAATGCTCGGCCCAAACCTGGGCGGTGTTGGGATCGATGGCCTCGTTGCCGTCGGAATGGGCCTGGACCTCGGGCGCGGGATAGACGCCGAGGTGGGAGTGGGTGTCGATCAGGCCGGGGGTGATCCATTTGCCGCGAGCGTCCACCGTCTCGTAGCCGGCAGGAACGGCCAGGCCCGCGCCCACGGCGGCGATCCGGCCGTCGCGGATCAGCACGGTCCCGTTGTCGACTTGCGTGCCGGTCCCCGTAAGCACCGTCGCGCCCACCAGAGCCACGGCTTGGCCGGGCAGCGCGCGATAGGTCGAGGGGAATGGATCCTTCGCGGCCGCGGGGTCCAGCCCCTTGGGCAGGGCCGCGGCAGGCTGCGAGGTCGCGGGCCGCTTGTCGGCGGGTGGCTTGGACGCGGTGGTGGCGCACGCGGCGAGGCTTGCGCTGGCGAGGGCCGCAACGGCGGTCCCGATGACTTTGTTCACTGGAGATCCCCGAACAGAAGCCGGGATGGGAGAGGTCGTCGGCTAGCCTGTCAAGCGCCTGCGCCTTGACTTTCCCGCCCCCCCGTGCGCCCTTCCGCGCCTCGTAAAACACCCGATTTCCCGAGACAAATGCACGCCTACCGCACCCATACCTGCGGCGCGCTTCGCGCCGCCGACACCGGCAAGACCGCCCGGCTTTCGGGCTGGATCCACCGCAAGCGCGACCATGGCGGGCTGATCTTCATCGACCTGCGCGACCACTATGGCCTGACGCAGCTGGTGCTGAGCCCCGGCACGCCCGGCTTCGAGGTGGTCGAACACCTGCGGGCCGAGAGCGTGATCCGCGTGGACGGCGAGGTCGTCGCCCGTTCGGCCGACACCGTGAACCCCAACCTGCCGACCGGCGAGGTCGAGCTGAAGGTCAAGGTGGTGACGGTCCTGTCCAAGGCGGACGAGCTGCCGCTGCCGGTCTTCGGCGAGCCCGACTATCCGGAAGAGATCCGGCTCAAGAACCGCCACCTCGATCTGCGCCGCGAGACCCTGCACAAGAACATCGTGCTGCGGTCCAAGGTGATCCAGTCGATCCGCAACCGGATGATCGGGCAGGGCTTCCTGGAGTTCCAGACGCCGATCCTGACCGCCAGCTCGCCGGAAGGCGCGCGCGACTTCCTGGTGCCGTCGCGGCTGCACCCGTCGCAGTTCTATGCGCTGCCGCAGGCGCCGCAGCAGTTCAAGCAGCTGCTGATGGTCTCGGGCTTCGACCGCTACTTCCAGATCGCGCCCTGCTTCCGCGACGAGGACCTGCGCGCCGACCGTTCCCTCGAGTTCTACCAGCTCGACGTCGAGATGAGCTTCGTCACGCAAGAGGACGTCTTCGCCGCCATCGAGCCGGTGATGCATGGTGTGTTCGAGGAGTTCGCCGACGGCAAGCCGGTGACCCCGTACCCGTTCCCGCGCATCCCGTACCGTGAGAGCATCGCCAAGTACGGCACCGACAAGCCCGACCTGCGCAACCCGATCCAGATGCAGGACGTGTCCGAGCACTTCCGCGGCGGCGGCTTCGGCCTGTTCGCGCGGATCCTCGAAGACAAGAAGAACGCCGTCTGGGCGATCCCCGCGCCGAAGGGCGGGAGCAGGGCGTTCTGCGACCGCATGAACAGCTGGGCGCAGGGCGAGGGCCAGCCGGGCCTGGGCTACATCTTCTGGTCCGAAGACCAGGGCGGCTGGGGCGGCCCGATCGCCAAGAACCTCGGCGCGGAAAAGACCGACGCCGTGATGGGCCAGATCGGCATGGGGCAGGGCGACGCCGCCTTCTTCGTGGCCGGCGATCCCAAGGTGTTCGCCAAGTTCGCGGGGTCCGCGCGGACCAAGGTCGGCACGGACCTGAAACTGGTCGACGAGGACCGGTTCGAATTCGTCTGGATCGTCGACTTCCCGATGTTCGAGATGAACGAGGAGACGAACCGCGTCGACTTCTCGCACAACCCCTTCTCGATGCCGCAGGGCGAGTTGGAGGCCCTGGAGACCAAGGATCCGCTGGATATCCTGGCCTACCAGTACGACATCGTCTGCAACGGCTACGAGCTGTGCTCGGGCGCGATCCGGAACCACCTGCCGGAGATCATGCTCAAGGCTTTCGAGATCGCGGGCTACGGGCCCGAAGTGGTCGAGGAGCAGTTCGGCGGCATGCTGAACGCGTTCCGCCACGGAGCGCCGCCGCACGGCGGTCTGGCGCCCGGCATCGACCGGATCGTCATGCTGCTGGCCGGCCAGGTCGCGATCCGCGAGGTCATCGCCTTCCCGCTGAACCAGCAGGGTCAGGACCTGATGATGAACGCGCCGTCGGAAGTCTCCGACAAGCAGCTGAAAGAGCTGCACATTCGCCTCGCCCCGCCGATCAAGGCGGGGTGACGGCTCAGCCGGCGACCGGGAGGAAGTAGCGCGGCGCGGGCGGTTGCGGCGGCGCCGGCGCGGCCGGCATCGCCGGGACCATCCGCATCGCCGGCTTTGCCGTATCGTGGCGCAGGATCAGGCGCACGCCGTTGCAAGAGCGGATGACGAGGCCGCGGGGCAGCCGCGTCCGCGTATCGCCGCAGGCATCGTCCAGCTGGTCCTGCCTCAGGCCCTCGGCGTTCGACAGGTCCACCCCGTGCAGACTGGTGCGCGTAAGGTCCGCGCCGCGGAAGTCGGCGCCGTCGAATGTCGAGCCCGAAAGACTGGCGTGGCTGAGGTCGGCGCCGCGGAACGAGGCGCCCGTGAAGGTGCCGTGGCTCATCGACGCGGCCGTCAGGTCTGCAGCCTGGAAGACCGCACCGGAGGCCTCGACACGGCTGAAGTTGGCGCCTTGCAGGTCGGCGGACCGCAGGGTCGTGCCGGAAAGCCGCGCGCGGGTGAAATTGGCGCCCTGCGCCTCGATGTCGGACAGCGTGGCCCGCGACAGGTCCGCGCTCTCGAACACCACGCCGCGCAAGGTGGCCGAACTCAGGTTGGCGTTCACCAGGATCGCCCTGCGGAAGTTGGCGCCCGTCGCCTCGCTGTCGGACAGGTCGGCGCGGGTGAGGTTCGCCGTTGCGAAGACGACCCCGTTGGCCTCGGTGGAGCGCATCCGGGCGTTGCTGAGGTTGGCGCCGGAGAAGTTGGCCCCGCTCATGGCCGAGTCGGAGAGGTCGGCCTTGGTGAGATCGGCGCCGGCGAAGACCGAGGCGTGGAACTTCGCGTCCTGCAGATTGGTCCCGACCATGGTCGCGCCGGAGAAGTTCGCGCCGATGATCCGCGCGCCCGACATGTTCCGGCCCGACAGCTCGCACTTCACGCAGGAGCCGCCGAACGAATCCTGTCGCCGGACGACCGGCTCGCCGGCCATCGTCTCGCCGGCGATCGAGCCGATCGCGAAGGCGGCGGCGGTGGCGGCCAGGACGCGGGCGTTACGCAACATCAGGAGGGCGGTTCCTTGCAGTCAGGCTGTCACCTCTGCCTGCTCGCCTCCGGAGGCGCCACTTAAATCGCGGTAACTTCAGTGGTCTTGGGTGCGACCTTCTAGCCCGTCTGGTCTTCGGGCAGGCGGCCGGCGCGGGTTCCGCAGGTCTCGCAGATCAGGGCCTGGCCCTTCTTCACCACCGCGATGTCGCCGCAGGCCGCGCAGACCTCGGCGGCGGTCATGGCGGCGGGGCCTGCGCCACGGTTCGCGGACGGCAGGAAGACCAGGTTGTCGGGCGCCGCCCCGCGGGCGAAGCCGCGGGAGATGAACCGCGACGCCGGCTGGGGCTGAGGCTCCTCGATCCCCATGGCCGCATCCGCCTTGCCGCGGCCGAGGCCGTCGGCGTTGAGCTCGCCGGGATCGGCGCTCGCCAGCTCGTTTCGGCCCAGGTAGCTGATCCCGAGCTCGCGGAAGATGTAGTCCAGGATCGAGGTGGCGGACTTGACCGTATCGTTGCCGGTGACGCTTCCCGCGGGCTCGAAACGGGTGAAAACGAACGCATCCACGAACTCGTCCAGCGGCACGCCGTATTGCAGGCCGATCGAGATCGCGATGGCGAAGTTGTTCATCAGCGAGCGGAAGGCCGCGCCTTCCTTGTGCATGTCGATGAAGATCTCGCCCAACTGGCCGTCGTCGTACTCGCCGGTGTGCAGATAGACTTTGTGACCGCCGACGCTGGCCTTCTGGATGTAGCCCTTGCGGCGGTCCGGGAGCTTCTGCCGGGTCCGCTCGCGCTCGACGATCCGTTCGACGATCCGTTCCTCGGGCGGGGCCGGTGCGGCGGCGCGGGCCGGCAGCTCGGCCACCGGCGGGATCTCGAGCGCCAGGGCGGCCGGCGGCGCGGCGCGGCGCGGGTGGATGGCGACGTCGGAGGCGGCGAGCAGGGCCTCGATCTCGGCGATGCTCGCGTCCCAGGCCAGCCGGACCGTCAGGACCGGCGGGACGTCCAGCGCCGGCGTCAGCGCCGCCAGCATGGCCGCCTCGGCAGCGGCCGGCAGCTCGGCCGCAGCGCGAAGCACCCGGCGCTGGTCCTCGTTCAGGAAGCGAGCGTCCGCCAGGTCGGCTGCGCCCAGCGCATGGGCTTCGGCGGCGGCGACCTCTTCGGCGCTGAAGCCGGCCAGAGCCAGGACGTCGAGGGTGGGGTCGGCCAGTTGCTCTGGGGTCGCGCCGAGGACATCGCGCAGGAACCCTTCCCCGACGACCGTGGGGGCGAAGGCCCGCGCGAGGCTGGAGACGAAGGGCAGTTCGGCCTCTACCGCGGCGATCTCCAGGCTGGTGAAGCCGCGCGCGGCAAGGGCCTGGGCGCTCACGCCGGGCGCCTCGGTAAGGCTGCGGTGGCCGAGCAGGGCGTCCCGCGCCGCGGCGAGGTCGGCGCCCGTGGCGGCGATCCCCAGGATGGCGGCCTCGGAGAGCACTCTCACGGTCTCGCCGTCGGCGGTCTCGGCGACGGTCACCGGTCCGGCCCAGGGCGCTGCATCCAGCCGCGCGCCCAGGCGCAGCGCGAGGTCCGGATTGTTCACCAAGCCCAGGCGAAGATCGAGTTCCAGCCCGTCGATCGCGTCGCGAGCCGCCTGGTACAGGTTGCGGCTGGCCTGCCGAGCCTCCTGGCTGTCGTAGTCGAAGCCGTGCGCCACGAGCCATTCGCCCAGTCCGCCCAGCGCGAGCACCGCCGGACCATCGGACTCCGCGCCCACCGCGATGGCCACCAGCTTCACCGCTTCGGCGAACGCCGCCTCGTCGAAGGCGCCTTCACGCCAGAAAGCCATCAGCTCCACGCCGGCGCAGGCCAGGCCCGACCCGTCGACGATCGCCGCCGCGGCCGCTTCGCTCGGGGCGCCGATCACCCGGCCGGTGGTCCACGCGGCGCGGGCGACGGCCGTCGCGGCCCCCCGGTCCACGACCACGGGGGCCGACGGGACCTGCGGCGGCGCGGCGCAGAGCCACTCGCTCTCGCCGCCGCGGGCGAGGGCGATCGCCTCCAAGACCGCGGTGTCGGGCGCGCCCGCGGCCCGGGCGGCGTCGGCCGCGCGGGCCAGGCTGGTGTTCCGGGCCGGATCGGCGCAGGCCTCCGGGCCGCCCTCGCAACGCAGCACGGCGTCCATGACCGCCTGCAGGCGGGCCCTCAGCAACCCTGCAGCCGCCTGGGCCGCTTCACGCCCGCGGTGCGTCGCGGTGAATTCATCCAGCGTTGGCGCGTCGGACGCCAACGCCTCGCAGGGCGCCGCAGCGGGGGAGAGGGCGATGAAGCCCAACATCATCGCCTCGGTGATCGCCTCGCGGAACCGGGTCCGGCTCTTCAGATCCTTGATAAGCCCGCGGGCATGCGCCTTGCCGGCGAGCGCATAGGCGTACTGCAGAATCGCGGCGGCGAGGTCGGTCCGGCCGCCGGCCCAGTCGATCCAGGCTTCGACCCGCGCGTTCGTGAAATGGGCGGGCGCCTCGACCTCGACCAGGCGGTCGCCCAGCTCCAGGATCCGTCCCTCGATTCCCGCGCGCGACGTCTCGGTCATGATGCGGCCCGACTCCCTGACACGCGAGCCTAGGCGTCGCCGAGCCCAAGGAGCAATAGATGTTGGGTGCGAGGGGTGCTTCATCCCCAACATATTGCTGCGGGGTCTGGATGCGCCGCGCGCTGGACGCTCCGAGGGCACCCGCCTATAGTCCGGCCGAATTTCGAGCCCCGAGAGCCCTGATTTGTCCGTCCTGAAGACGATCTTCACCTGGTGGAACGGCGCCACGACCGGCATCCACTTCACCACCTGGCGCCGTGGCCGCTTCGTCGGCCAGGACGAACTGGGCAACCGGTACTACGAGGCCCGCGACGACCGCGACAGCTACGACAAGGGCCGCAAGCGGCGCTGGGTGATCTACAAGGGCTATGCCGACGCGTCGAAGGTCACGCCCGACTGGCACGGCTGGCTGCGCTACACCTTCGACGAACCGCCGACGACCGAGCCGTTGCTGCGCCGGTCGTGGGAGAAGGACCATCTCCCGAACCTGACCGGCACCATCTACGCCCGCCGGCCCAAGGGCGCGATCTCGCGCGGCGGCGACCGCCAGCGCGCGACCGGCGACTACGAGGCGTGGACCCCGGAATAGCCGTGGGCCCGCGCCGCACCTCCAGCCTGTCCCTTCGCCGCGCCGGACTTGGCGTGGCTCTGGGCGCGGCGCTGACCGGCATGGTCGCGGCCCAGCCCACCGCGCCGCCCGCGCCCGCGCCCGCGCCCGCTGAAGCGCCGCCCGCGCCCGTCGCAGGGCCGGTGGCGGAAGAAGCCCCGCCGGCCGCCGTCTCGACCCCGACGCCGACCGTGGCGCCGCCCGTGACCGCCAGCGAGGTCGCCCCGGCCGCCGCGCCGAAGGAGCAGGTGGCCGAGAAACCGGTGGCCGCTCCGATCCGCCGCGCCCGCTACAACGTCGCCGTGCTGCAGGCGCTGGACAAGGTGACCGCCGAAACGCTGCGCTTCGAGGCCGCGGTCGGCCAGCCGGTGCGCTGGAAGGGCCTGGTGTTCACCGTGCGCGCCTGCGAGCGGTCGGCCCCGGACGAGGCCATCGAGGATTCGATCGTCTACCTCACCGTCGACTCTCAGCCGCGCCCCCAGCCGGGCCGTCCGACACCGCCGCCGCGCCAGGCGTTCAAGGGCTGGATGTTCGCCTCGTCGCCGGGCCTGAACCCGCTCGAGCACGCGACCTACGACGCCTGGGCGATCAGCTGCAGGGCCAACGCGCCGGCGCCGGCCGTGGCGGCAGCGCCCGCCCGTCCGCCCGCGGCCAAGGCGCCGGAGACGGCCGAGCCCAAGTTGCTGGAGCTGCCGGCGGCCAAGCCTGCGACATCGCCGACGAACGCCGCTCCGCCGACGGCGCCGACGCCCGAGCCCAAGGCTGCCCCGCTGCCCAAGGCCGCGCCCGCCGTCGCGCCGGAAACCCCCGCCGTCCCGCCCACGTAGAAGTCGGCCTCGATCTCCAGCGCCTTTGCCAGGCGCCGGTGATAGGCCGAGCGGCTGATCTCCTCGGCGCCGAACTGGCTCAGGTGGTCCGTCATGAACTGGGTGTCCAGCAGGACGAACCCGCCGGCGATCAGCCGCGCCACCAGGTGCACCAGCGCCACCTTCGACGCATCGCGCCGGCGCGAGAACATGCTCTCGCCGAAAAAGGCCCCCTTCAGCGACACGCCATAGAGCCCGCCCACAAGTTCGCCGCCGGCCCAGCACTCGACGCTGTGGGCGCGGCCCATGCGATGAAGCTGCAGGTAGAGGTTCTCGATGGGCCGGTTGATCCAGGTCTCGGTGCGCCCTGGGCCCGAGGCGGCGCACTCCAGCACCACCCGATGGAAGGCGGTGTCGAAGCGAACCTCAAACGGATCGCCCCGGACCGTGCGCGCGAGCCTGCGCGAGACGTGGAACCGGTCGAGCGGGATCACGCCGCGCCGCTCGGGATCGATCAGGAAGACGCGCGCGTCCTCTCGCGCGTCGGCCATCGGGAACACGCCGCGGGCGTAGCAGTCGAGCAGGTCGCGGGCGTCGAAGGCGGACATGCCCGACCTCTACCCGGCCGTTGCGCGGCGGGGAACGGTCAGGCGGTCAATGCGGCGCGTTCCTTCGCATCGGGGTCGTCGACCACGCGGCACGTGGCGTCGAACAGCATGTTGGGCGTCGCACCCGCGCCGACGGGCGGCCATCTGGGGAGGCCCTTGTGGTTGGGATCGCCGGTGCGGGCGAAGGCGATCCACGCGTCCGCCATTCGCGCCGCCAGCGTCCGGGCCTCGGCCGTGCCTCCCGTGGCGTTGAGGCAGCGGTCCACATTGTCGAAGCAATAGGCAAGCTCCGCGCAGTGGAAGGCCCGCACGCGGCCGTCCAGCACCGAGGCCGGGTTGTAGTCGAAGCGGTAGAGCCAGGCCGCGGCCGCGCCCCGCGCCGCCTTTTGCTGCGCCTGGACGACCGCCGGCGCGCGGAATCGACCCGAGACCAGTCTCGACAGGATCTCGACCGGCCTGGCCTGCGGGTGGGCGGCGCGGAAGGCATCCCAGGCGCCGTCGGGGGCGCCGGCGACCTTGGCCATGGCCCGGGCCTGGTCTTCGCCGGCATCCTCCAGGCCCGGATTGCCCTGGCTGGGCGAGTATTCGTTGAGCGTCGAGCCTACCAGCAGCGGCACGTGCGCGGAGAGGGCGGGGGCGCCGTTCGACCAGCCCTGCGCCGGGATCGCGACGCCATCGACGGTGGGCTGCCAATGCAGGTTGACGGTGTTCGGGCCCGGCTTGGGCATGGCCTTTCGCGCCGCCTCGCCCGCCTTCACGAGGTCGGCGGGCGGAACCTCGGCTAGCTTCGCCAGGTCCGAGGGCCCCAGCTCCAGCGCCTTCAGGACGGCCTCGGCCAGGCGCTGGCCGCGCGCCGGCTCGCCGATCTCCAGCAGCGAGCCGCTCTGGACGATGGCCTTGTGGAACAGGCCCCTGGCGGAGGGCATGGCCATGAGGTTGGAGACCTTCGCTCCCGCCGGTCCATCATGGCCGTCTTGCCTCCCCGTCTTTTGTCCACCTCATCGCCGAACGTGGGCAAAAGCAAATGTTCGGGCGAGGCCGTGCAAATCCGGCCCCGACAGGTTGCGGGCATGCCCAGCTCCCGTCCCGTCGTCCTGTTCTGCGGTGGCCTTGCCGGAGACGGCGTCGCGCGCAACACGGTCCACCTGGCCAACGCGCTCGCGCGGCGGGGCGCGGCGGTCAACGTCACCTGCCTCGACGGCGGCGCACTGGCGGCGGAGCTCAGGGGGCCTACGATCACCTGCCTGGGGCGCGCCCGTGGCCCGCGCGGTCTGGCGCTCGCCCGGGCGGTCCCGGCGTTGGCCGGCCATCTGGACGCCCTGCGCCCCTCGGTGGTGGTCTCGATGGGCAACCACGCACACCTGGCGGCCTGGGCGGCACTGCGGGGCCTGCCGGATACGCCGCGCATCTATCGCATCAGCAACGACCCCGCCCACGGCGGCGGCGACCCGGCGCGCAGCGGCCTGCGCAACCTCGGCCTGCGGCTGATCGCGGCCGATGCGACCCGCGTCGTCTGTGTTTCGGCCGCCATCGCCGCCCGCGAACCCTTCCGCCGCGCCCGCCGCGACCGGCGGGTCGATGTCCTGCCGAACGGCGTCGACGCAGAGGCCATCCGGGCGCGCGCGAGCGCGCGTCTACGCCACCCCTGGCTCGACGACGGTCGCCCGTTCCTGGTCGCCGTGGGCCGACTGCACGCCCAGAAGAACTACGAGACCCTGATCGACGCCCTTGCCTTGGTCCGTGAGCGGCGGCCGGATGCCCGGCTGCTGGTGCTCGGCGGGGGCTCGGCAGAGCGGCGGGCGTCGCTGGAAAGCCGCGCCCGCGCGTTGGGGCTTGGCGATGCGGTCCGCTTCGACGGGGAGACGGCAAATCCGTTTCCCATCCTGTCGCGGGCGACGGCTTACGTGCTCCCCTCCCTCTGGGAGGGGGCGTCCAACAGCCTGCTCGAGGCCCTGGCCTGCGGCGTGCCGGTGGTGGCCTCGCGGACGGCGGGCAACGCCGCCGAGGTGCTGGCGGGGGGGCGCTACGGCGTCCTGGCCGACCCGCGAGATCCCGCCGACCTCGCCCGCGGCATCGCGCGCCAGCTTACGCCCGCCGACTGCCTTCCGCCGGGCAATCGCGCCGAAGCCTTCCGCCTGGAGGCGGTGGTCGACCGGCTGTGCGGCATCGTCGCCGGCGCCCGCTCGGCACATGACGAAATTCAAATGCAGGCCGAAGGGGCCGGCCATCTGCGTCCGCTATCTGATGGACTGCGGGGGACGAACACGGAGTACTGAGATGAACATTCGCAACATGCTGCTGACCGCCGGCGCCGTCGCGGTCCTGGCGGTTCCGGCCGCCGCCCAGGTGGTCCGGCCGAAGATCTCCCTGGCCCAGGCGGTCGCCACCGCCGAGAGCGAGCTGGGCGCCCGCGCCTACGACGCCGAGTTCGACATGGATCTGGGCGACATGGTCTACGAGATCGAGCTGGTGAAGAACGGCAAGCCGGTCCAGGTGCGCGTCGACGCCAACAGCGGGCGGCTGGTGCACCAGTCCCGGGCGATCAAGGCGCGCCTGCCGATCGTCGGCGAGAACCTGAAGGCCGCGCAGATCGCTCCGCGGACCCTCAGCCAGACCATCGCCATGGTCGAGGACGCCACCAAGGGCAAGGTCGCCGAGATCGGGCTGGAGCGCCGTGGCGGCCGGCATTACTACGAGGTCGAACTGGTCGGCGCCCAGGACCGCGACGTGCTCGTCGACGTCCGCACGGGCGCCATCACGCCGCTGATCGGCGACTGATCCGCCTCGGAGCAAGGCATGCACGTGCTGGTCGTGGAGGATGACGAACGGGTCGCGGGCCACGTGGTGAAAGGCCTGAAGGGCGAAGGCTGGCTGGTCGACCATGTGGCCGACGGCCGCCAGGCGCTCTTCCAGGTCGCCGCCGAGACCTATGACGTCATCGTTCTCGACCGCATGCTGCCCAACGTAGATGGGCTGAAGATCCTGCAGACCATGCGCGCATCGGGCGACGGCACGCCGGTCCTGATCCTGTCGGCCCTGGGCGACGTGGACAACCGCGTGAAGGGCCTGCGGGCCGGCGGCGACGACTACCTGACCAAGCCTTTCGCCTTCTCCGAGCTGGTGGCGCGGATCGAGGCGCTGGGACGGCGCAAGGGCGTGGTGCAGGAAACCACGGAGCTCAGCCTCGCCGACCTGGAGATGAACCTGATCACCCGCACGGTCACGCGGCGCGGGCAGGCCATCGACCTGACGACCCGGGAGTTCGCCCTGCTGGAGTACCTGCTGCGCAACGCGGGGCGGGTGGTCAGCCGCAGCATGCTGCTGGAAGCGGTCTGGGACTACAATTTCGACCCCCAGACCAACATCATCGACCAGCACGTCAGCCGGCTGCGATCCAAGATCGACAAGGACTTCGACCCGCCGCTCCTGCAGACGGTGCGCGGCATGGGCTACGCCCTGCGCGCATGATCTGGCCCGGCGTTCTCCGCAGCCTCACTCTCCGGCTGACGCTGGTCTACATGGCGTTGTTCAGCGCTTCGGTCGGGATCATGCTGGCCGTCACCTACGTCGGCGGCGTCTGGCGTCCGCTGCGGCAGGTAGAGGCGACGATCACCCGCGACGCCGACGCCCTGGTCGGCGTCTACCGCGCCCAGGGCCGGGACGCGCTGATCCGCGCGCTCGAACGACGCTCGGCGGGCGCACGCGGGCGGCTGGCCTACCATGTGCTCATCGCGCCGAACGGGGCGGTGGTGGCGGCGAACCTCGCGGACTGGCCGGCCGTGAGGGGGGAGGAATGGGTGCGGTACGAGTTCGGCACCTACGCCACCGGGACCGAGGAGGAGCACGAGGCGGTCGTGCGCGACCTCGTACTGCCAGGCGGCTATCGGCTGCTCGTCGGCCTGGACACCGAGGACCTGGACGAACGGGAGGACCTGATCTTCGAGGCCCTGTCCTGGGGCGCGGGGATGAGCCTGGTGCTGGGGCTGATCGGCGGCCTCGTGATGACCTATGCGGTGTCCCAGCGGCTGGACCGCATCAACCGCGCCGCGCGCGCGGTCATCGCGGGCGACCTCTCGGGCCGGGTCGCGCTCCACGGCAGCGGCGACGACTTCGATCAGCTCTCCGCGACCCTGAACGAGATGCTGGCCCGCATCGAGGGGCTGGTCGCGTCCATCAGCCGGGTTTCCGACAACATCGCCCATGAGCTTAGGACCCCGCTCACCCGTCTGCGCGCGGAGCTCGAGGAGCTGGCGGCGGCGGGCGATGATCCGGAGGAGGTGAGGGCGCGCACCGGCGCCGCCCTGGAGGAGGCGGCGCGCCTCCAGTCCATGTTCGACGCCCTGCTGCGGATCGCCCGGCTGCAGAGCGGGCCGCGCGGCGAGAGCGTCCTCGTCGATCTCTCCGCGTTGCTGGAAGACGTGGTCGACCTCCATCGGCCGGCGGCGGAAGATCGCAGCCAGGACTTCGCGGTCGCGATCGCGCCCGGCCTCGCCGTCCAGGGCGATCGGGACCTGGTGTTCCAGATGGTCAGCAACCTTCTCGACAATGCGGTGAAGTTCGCGCCGGTGGGCGGGACGGTGCGGCTGGACGCGCAGCCGGCCGGCAATGGCGTGGAGGTGACCGTGGCCGACAACGGCCCGGGGATCGCGCCGGACGAAAGATCGCGCGTGCTGGAACGGTTCTACCGCAGTCCCGGCGGCGGAGCCGAGGGCTTCGGTCTGGGCCTCAGCCTCGTGGCGGCGGCGGCCGAGCGCCACCAGGCCGAGCTGCGCCTGGAAGACGCCCAGCCCGGCTTGAAGGTGACGATCCGCTTCCGGTCGTAGGCGCTAGAGCGCAATCCGCCGAAGCGGGAAGGCTCTAGCCGGCCTGGCTCGCCATCCACCGTTCCAGCCAGTGGATGTTGTAGTCGCCCTTCAGGATGTCCTCCTGCTGGAGCAGCTCCTGGAACAGCGGGATGTTGGTGTCGATGCCGCCCACCACGATCTCGCCCAGGCAGCGGTTGAGGCGCGCGATGCACTCCTCCCGGTCGCGGCCGTGGACGATGAGCTTGCCGATCAGGCTGTCGTAGTAGGGCGGGATCGAATAGCCCGCGTAGAGGGCGCTATCCATCCGCACGCCGAGGCCGCCCGGGGCGTGGAAGTCGGTGACCAGGCCGGGCGAGGGGGCGAAGGTCTTCGGGTTCTCCGCGTTGATGCGGCACTCGATGGCGTGCCCCTCGAAGATCACCTGTTCTTGCGTGAACGACAGCGGAAGGCCGGCGGCGATGCGAATCTGCTCGCGCACCAGGTCGATGCCGGTGATGGCCTCGGTGACCGGGTGCTCCACCTGCAGGCGGGTGTTCATCTCGATGAAGAAGAACTCGCCGTTCTCGTACAGGAACTCGATGGTGCCGACGCCCAGGTAGCCGATGGCCTTGACGGCATCGACCACCACCTTGCCGATCTTGGCGCGCGCCGCCGCATCGATGACGGGCGAGGGGGCCTCTTCCAGCACCTTCTGGTGACGCCGCTGCAGCGAGCAGTCGCGCTCGCCCAGGTGGACGACGTTTCCATGGCTGTCGGCCACCACCTGCAGTTCGATGTGCCGTGGAGTCTGGAGGTAGCGCTCCATGTAGACGGCGTCGTCGCCGAAGGCCGCCTTCGCCTCGGAGCGGGCGGTCTGCACGGCCTCGATCAGGTCGTCCTCGGTCTTGGCCACCTTCATGCCGCGCCCGCCGCCGCCGGCCGCCGCCTTGATCAGCACCGGGAAGCCGATTTCCTTCGCCGCGGCGATGGCCTCTTCCTCGGTGGTGATGGCGCCGTCCGAGCCCGGCACCACCGGGATGCCGGCTTCCTTCACCGCCTGCTTGGCGGTGATCTTGTCGCCCATCATGCGGATGTGCTCGGCCTTGGGGCCGATGAAGGTGAAGCCGTGGGCGGTCACGATCTCCGCGAACCGGGCGTTCTCGGAGAGGAAGCCATAGCCGGGGTGGACCGCCTGGGCGCCGGTGATCTCGCACGCCGCGATGATCGCGGGGATGTGCAGGTAGCTCTTCGCCGCGGGAGCGGGGCCGATGCAGACGCTCTCGTCCGCCAGCCTCACCCACATGGCGCTGGAGTCCGCTTCCGAGTGCACGGCGACGGTGGAGATGCCCATCTCCTTGCACGCCCGGTGGACGCGCAGCGCGATCTCGCCCCGGTTGGCGATCAGGATCTTGTCGAACATGGCCCTACTCGATGATGGCCAGGGGTTCACCGAACTCCACGGGCTGGGCGTCGTCGACGAGGATCTCCACCACCTTGCCGGCGCGGGGCGCGGGGATCGGGTTCATGGTCTTCATCGCCTCGACGATGAACAGGGTCTGGCCGACCTCGACCGTGTCGCCCACCTTCACGAAGGTCGGCGAGCCCGGGTTGGGCTGCAGGTAGATGGTGCCCACCATGGGGGACTTCACCTCTTCGCCGCTGGCGCGAGCCGGCGCCGCCGCTGCCGGAGCAGGTGCCGCCGCAGCCGGGGCCGGCGCCGCGGTGGGGGCGGCGGGAGCCGGGGCGTAGTGGACAGCCGCGGGGGCCGCCGTCAGGGTCTTGGCCACGCGGATCTTCAGGGCGCCCTGTTCCACCTCGATCTCGGACAGGCCGGTCTCGGTGAGGATGTCCGCCAGCTTGCGCACGAGGCGAGCGTCGAACGGATCGGCAGGCGCCTTCGGGGTGTTAGCCATGTATCGGCCCTTGTCTTGTGTGGTCTCTAACGGGCCAGGCCCGCGGCGGCCTCGACGGCCAGTTCGTAGCTCTTGGCCCCAAAACCCGACACGAGGCCGGTTGCGGCGAGAGAGACGTAGGTTTCCCTACGGAACGCCTCGCGCGCGGCGGGGTTCGAGAGGTGGCACTCGACGATCGGTATGGAAAGCATCTTCAGAGCGTCAAGGATGGCGATGGAGGTGTGCCCATAGGCGGCCGGGTTCAGCACCAGGGCGGACGCCGTCTCGCGCGCCTCCTGGATCCAGTCGACCAGTTCGCCTTCATGGTTGGACTGCCGGCACACGACCTCATAGCCCAGGGACTTCGCACGCGCCTCGCAGAGGCGGTGGACGTCCTCCAGGGTCTGATGTCCGTAAATCTCCGGCTCGCGGGTCCCCAGGAGGTTGAGGTTGGGGCCGCTCAGCACATAGATCGGTTTCGGCATTCGGCTCCGCCGTCGATTCCGGCGTCTTGTACCGGGCGACGGCGAAGGCCACAAGCAAAGCGACAGGAACCTGGCCCGTGCAGCTGACCGTAAACGGAGAGACCCGCGCCTTTTCGGACGTCGCCGACGTGGCGGCGCTGGTCTCGGCGCTCGGCCTCGACACCCGCAAGGTGGCCGTCGAAAGGAACCTGGAGATCGTGCCGCGATCGGCCTATGCGAAGACCGCGCTCGCCGACGGCGACCGGATCGAGATCGTGCATTTCATTGGAGGCGGCTGACATGGACGGGTCCACGCACACCGAGGACACCTGGTCGGTCGCCGGCCGCACCTTCCGCTCGCGCCTGATCGTGGGCACCGGCAAGTACAAGGACTATGCCCAGAACGCCGCCGCCGCCGAGGCCGCGGGCGCCGAGATCGTCACCGTGGCGCTGCGCCGGGTGAATCTCAGCGACCCCAGCCAGCCGATGCTGGTGGACCACGTGAAGCCCGACCGCTTCACCTTCCTGCCGAACACCGCGGGTTGCTTCACCGGCGAGGATGCGGTCCGCACCCTGCGGCTGGCGCGAGAGGCCGGCGGCTGGGACCTGGTGAAGCTGGAGGTGCTGTCGAACACTCCGCACCTGCTGCCCGACATGGAAGAGACCCTGCGGGCGCTGAAGCTGCTGATCGCCGACGGCTTCCAGGTGATGGTCTACTGCTCGGACGACCCGGTCTACGCCAAGAAGCTGGAGGACGCCGGCGCCGCGGCGATCATGCCGGCCGCGGCGCCCATCGGCTCGGGCCGAGGCATCCAGAACATGCTGAACCTGGGCCTGATCATCGAGCAGACCAAGGTGCCCGTGCTGGTCGACGCCGGGGTCGGCACCGCCTCGGACGCGGTCATCTCCATGGAGCTGGGCTGCGTTGCGGTGCTTATGAACACCGCCATCGCCGAGGCCAAGGACCCCATCCGCATGGCCCGCGCCATGAAGCACGCGGTCATCGCAGGCCGCGAGGCGTTCCTGGCCGGCCGGATGGGCAAGCGCATGTACGCCGACCCATCCTCGCCGCTCAGCGGGCTGATCTGATTTTCGGCGGCCCTACCGCGCCATGTTGAGCACCTGGACCTGGGTGAACTCCTTCAGGCCTTCCTCGCCCAGCTCCGAGCCGATGCCGGAGAACTTGGAGCCGCCGAAGGGCAGGTGGGGCTGCAGGTCCGCGTGCTTGTTCACCCAGACCGAGCCTGACTCCATGCTTTCGGCCAGGGCCCAGGCCTTGTCCGAGTCCTTGGCCCAGATCGAGCCGCCCAGGCCGTAGATCGAGGCGTTGGCGCGGGCCACGGCGTCCTTGGGGTCGGAATATTTGATCACCGGCATGACCGGCCCGAACTGCTCCTCGTCCACCAGTTGCGAGCCCTCGGCGATGTCGCGCACGACCGTGGGCTGGATGAAGTAGCCCTTGTCGCCCTTGCGCTCCCCGCCGGCGATGACCTTGCCGTCCTTCTTCGCGCTGTCGATGAAGCCCATCACCTTGTCGAACTGGGCCTTGTTCTGCAGCGGGCCCATCTGGGTGCCTTGCTCGAGGCCGTCGCCGACGACCATGTTCTTCGCCAGGGTGGCGAACTCGTCGCACATGGCGTCGTAGATGCTCTCGTGGACGTAGATCCGCTTGGCCGCGATGCACACCTGGCCGGCGTTCTGCATGGCCGCGCCGAACACCTTGGGCGCAGTCGCCGCCACATCCACGTCGTCCAGCACGATCAGGGCGTCGTTGCCGCCCAGCTCCAGCGAGATGCGCTTCAGCGCGTCGGCGGCGCTGGCCATGACTTTCTTGCCCGTCTCGGTGGAGCCGGTGAAGCTGATCTTGCGCACGTCGGGGTGCTTGGTCAGCTCGCCGCCCAGATCGTTGGCGTCGGCGATGATGTTGACCACGCCGGGGGGCACGATGTCCTTGATGATCTGGCCCAGCTTCAGCGCCGTCAGCGGCGTGGTGGGGGCCGGCTTCACGATCACCGTATTGCCCGCCAGGAGGGCCGCGGGGACCTTGAAGGCCATCAGGATCATCGGGAAGTTCCAGGGCACGATGCAGCCGACCACGCCCAGCGGCTTGCGCCGAATCTCGATGCGCGAGGTGGCGTCGTCCGTCACCACCTTGGCCGGGAGGTCGAGGCTGGCGAAATAGCGGAAGAAGGCGGAGGCGCCGAAGATCTCGCCCGTGGCGTCCTGCAGCGGCTTGCCCTGTTCCTGAGTCAGCAGGCGGGCCAGCTCGCCCAGATTGGCCTGGATGGCGTCGGCGATGGCCACGAGGACCTCGCGGCGCTCGTCCATCGACGTGGCGCTCCAGGCCGGGAACGCCGCCTTGGCCGCTGCGACCGCCTGGTCGAGCTGGGCCTTGGACGCCCGCGCGCAGGTCGCCACGGTCTCCTCGGTCGCGGGGTTGATCACGTCCAGCGTCGCGTCGCCCTCCACCAGGGCGCCGTTGATGAGCAGCTTGTATTCGGACATGCGGTCCTCCCGGAAAATTCGTTGCGGCGCAGGCAACGCCCGTGACGCAGGGGCGGTCAAGTCGTCGCGTGCCCGCACCCGCTCGTCGAGATAAGGGTTGTCCCGTCGCGGGGACACCGGAAGAGCATCGGGTCGATGGAGCATTTGTTGACGCCCTACGGCGCGGTGCTGGAGATCCCCGCCGCGTCGGTGCTGGTGATCGCGCCGCATCCCGACGACGAGGTGCTGGGCTGCGGTGGCGCCATCATCCGGCACGTCCAGTCGAGGACGCCGGTTCGCGTCGTCGTGGTGACCGACGGGGCGCTGGGGGCGGAGGCCGGAGAGGCCGGTCAGCGCAAGGACGAGAGCCGGCGGGCCGCGACCATCCTGGGGTATGGCGAGCCCGAGTTCTGGGACCTGCCGGACCAGGGCCTGGCCTATGGCGAGCCGCTGGTGGAACGCATCGCCGCCGCGATCGGCGGCGCCGACCTCGTCTATGCGCCGTCTCCACTTGAGATGCACCCGGACCACCGGGCGCTGGCCATGGCGACGGCCGAGGCGGTGCGGCGGCGCGGCCGTGGCGTGCGCATCGCCTTCTACGAGGTGGGCGTGCCGCTGCGCCCCAACACCCTGCTGGACATTTCGGGGGTGCAGGCGCGCAAGCAGGCCGCCGCCCGCTGCTTCGGCTCGCAGCTGGTCCGCCAGCCGTACGACGAGCACATGGCGGCCCTCAACCGCTTCCGCACCTATACGCTGCCGCCGACGGTGACCGCCGCCGAGGCCTATGCCGTCGTCGACGCCGCCGAGCTGGCCGCCGACCCTCTTCGCCTCTACCAGCCCGAGCATGCGCGCCAGCGGGACCTTGGCCTGGCCGTCGATCCCCGCGACCTTCCGCCGGTGAGCGTGATCATCCGCAGCATGGGCCGGCCGGAACTGCAGGAGGCGCTGGATTCGGTCGCGCTGCAGACCTATCCGAACCTCGAGGTCGTCCTGGTGGATGCTCTCGGCGGCGGGGGTGTGCCGACGGACCGGTGTGGCCGCCATCCGCTGCGGCAGGTCGGGCAAGGCGCGCGCCTCGGCCGCAGCCGCGCCGCCAACCTGGGGCTCGACGCCAGTTCGGGCGCGTTCGTCATCTTCCTGGACGACGACGACCTGATCTTCCCCGACCATGTGGCGCGGCTGGTGGCGGCGGTGAGACGCCGTCCCGGCGTACGGGCCGCCTATGCGGGCGTTCGCGTCGAGCGCGAGGGCGTGGCGGTGGACAGCTACGATGCGGCGTTCGATCCGGCGATGCTGATGGCCTGGAACCACCTGCCGATCCACGCCGTGCTGTTCCACCGCAGCCTGCTGGCGGACGGTTGCCGCTTCGACGAAAGCCTGGACGTCTACGAGGACTGGGATTTCTGGCTGCAGGTCTGCCGCCACACGCCCCTGGAACGGGTGGCCGGCGTCAGCGCCGTCTATCGCGCGGGCCTCGGGTGCTCGGGTCTCGGCGACAGCGGGGCGGACCGTCACCTGGCCGTTCGCGAGCGCCTCCGGGCCAAGTGGCTGCCACGGCTGGGCCACGCGGGCTTCGAGGCGCTGGTCTCCGAGTTCCGGACGCGGAGCGCGGCGGCCGAGCGTGAAATCGCCCGGCGGGAGTTCGACATGCGGACCCTCGGAGAGCACACGGCGGCCCTGGAGCAGGCGCTGGCGGCGGTGCGCAACTCCACCTCCTGGCGCCTCACCGCGCCGCTTCGCGTCCTGGCGCGGATGCTGGGCCGCCGAAGCCCGGCATGAGGGTTCACCTCTTCACCAGCGCGGCGGCGAATTACCAGCAGAAGGTTCGCGCCCTGTTCGCATCCGTGCGCCGCGTGCGGCCGGACTGGCGCCTGCACCTGGTCCTCGCCGACTCTCCGGGCGCGGCGGGGCTGGAGGCGACCGGCGCGGACGAGGTCCATCACCTGGCCGACCTCGGCGTGCCCGCCTGGCGGTCCTGGGCGTTCTGCCATTCGCTGGTCGAGCTCGCCACGGCGGTGAAGGGCTTCGCCCTCGCGCGGCTGCTCGCCCGCCCGGACTGCGACGCGGCGATCTATCTGGATCCCGACATCCTGGTCTTTTCCGACCTGGCCGACGTGGTCGATGCGCTGCAGGGCGCCGACATCCTGCTGACGCCGCACCAGGCGCAGCCCGAGGCCACGGCGGCCGGCATCATCGCGCGGGAGGTCTGCACCGCCCAGCACGGCATCTACAACCTGGGCTTCCTGGCCGTGGCCGCCCGCGGACAGGGGCCGGCCTTTGCCGCCTGGTGGCGTGAGCGCCTCTACCGCTTCTGCCGCGAGGACGTCCCCAGCGGCCTCTACACCGACCAGCGCTGGATGGACTTCGTCCCGGCCTATTTCGACCGGGTGCGAGTGCTGCGGGGTGCGCATCTGAACGTGGCGCCCTGGAACCTGGGTCCGAGGCGGCTGGCCGGTTGGGTGGGGGCGCCGACCGTCGACGGCGAGCCGCTCGGGTTCTTTCACTTCAGCGGGGCAGATCAGGGCGCGTTCGATCCGTTCCGGGACGAACCCGTCGTGGCGGACATGGTGGACGCCTATCGTCGCGAGACCGCCGGCATCGGCCCGGCCTGGGGCTTTGGCGCCTTTGCCGACGGCGAGACGATCCTTGCGGAGCAGCGGTTCGTGTTCCGGCTGCGTCGGGACCTGCAGGCGGCGTTTCCCGACCCCTTCGCCAGCGGACCGGCGAGCTTCCAGGCCTGGTGGCGCGACCAGGCCCCGGTGGAGTTTCCGGCCCTGTTCGACCCCGCCGGCCGGGCGACGGAGATCGCACGCCTGCGTTCGGCGCTCACCACCGGCTACCCGGACCTTTAGCTCAAGCGGCTTGCGCGCGGGCCCGCTGCTCGTCGGCAGTGGGCGAGACGCCGACGGCTTCCAGCATCTGCGTGCGTCCCGGCGCGCCGAGTACCGGGTAGAGGTCCGCGTTCCTGGCCTTGCCGCGCGCCCAGACGCGGACGATTTTGGCCAGGTTCTTCGGGCGCTTCAGCCAGGCCTCGGGGTGTTCCAGCATGTGGAAGCCCTTCAGGAAGGCCCGCAGCAGCTCCACGTCCTCGCGGATCGCCACCGCCACGCCGTCCTCCAGGAAGCTCTTCATCAGCCTGGAGCGAAGGTTCGGCCGCGTGGGCGGCAGCAGGGCGGCGCGGGCGCGGCGGATTGCCGAGCGGTCGGCCTTGCGCATCACGTCGTAATAGGGCCGCAGCTCCCGCTCCAGCCCGGCGCGGTAGTGCAGCAGCCGCCGGCCTGGATCGGCGTCAGCGGCCAGAGCGTCCAGCAGCAGGTGCGCGCTCACCGCGGCGAAGGAACAGCCTCGGCCATAGAGCGGGTTGGTGCGGACCACGCAGTCGCCCACGGGGAAGAAGCCCAGCACAGCCGGCTGGCCCCCCGGCGCCATCTCCCGCCAGCGGCTCTCCAGCTGCCCCATGCCGAAGACGCGGCTGGTGGCCTCGGTGCGGTCCGGCTCGATCCAGGGCGCGACCCCGGCCAGCTGGCGGCAGATCGCATCGAAGACCTCGGGGTCGACGATCGCCTTGCGCATCTCCTCCTCGATCTCGGGGGCGCAGAGAGTGATCGAGAAGCAGCCGTTGTCGCCCGGGAAGACGCCGAACTTCAGGAACCCCAGGTCGCCGGTGGTGGAGCCGGCGCCGCGCGGCGGCTCCTCCTGGCCCGGCCGCAGGCGGTAGTGGCGGGTGAAGTAGATGACGCCGCACGGCTCGGAGGTCTCTGGAACGGTCACGCCCGCCGCGGCGAGCCATTCGTAGGCCTGCGACGTCCGCCCCTGGGCGTCGACGACGATGTCGGCGGCGAGCTCGCTGCCGTCCTCCAGCACGACCCCCGTCACGGCGGGCGGCGCGCCCTGAAGGACCTTCAGGCCCTTCACGAAGGTCTGCGGCCGCATGACGACGCCCGGGAGGTTCTCGGCGTAGCGCCGCATCACCAGCTCCAGCGTGGTGCGGCGGCTGGTCAGGATGGCGAGGTCGCGGTCGATGGGGGCGGGGACGTACGCGCGCTTGTGCGCCGCGGTCAGGGAGCCCTCGAAGCCCAGCTCGCGCACGCCGGCGGCCTGTAGCGCATCGAGCAGGGCAGGATGGCGATCGCGGACCAGGGTGCGCAGGCGCGCGAGGAACGCGTGGCTGTGGCGCAGGTGACCCACGCCGCGTCGCTGCCAGTCCTGGAACGCCGTGTCCGGGTCGCCGGCGGGCGGCGGCGGATCGCGATCCAGAACCGTGACCTCCCGGCCCGGACCTGCCAGGGCCATGGCGGTCCAGAGGCCCGCCATCCCTGCGCCCATCACCACCACCCGCTCGACCATGCCGTTCCCCGTCAAAGCTGAGGCGGCCAGTCTAGCAGAGGCGGTTCTTTACGTCGGGGAGCCCGAGGGTCGTTTCATCTCGCCGGTCTTCACCTTGGCGAGCGCGGCGCGGACTGCATTGATGTCCGCTCCCGGGATCACATAGTCGCCGACGATGAACGCCGGGGTGCCCTGCAGGCCCAGCGCGCCGGCCAGCATGCGGACGTCCTGGATCTGCTGGGTGATGGCCGGGTCGGCGGCGGCCTTGCGGACGGCGGCGGGGTCGAGGCCAGCCTCGGCCAGGTGGCGGTCGAGGGCGGCGTCGTCCAGGCCCTTGTCGGCCATCCAGGCGTTGTGGAGCTGGACGCCCTTCGACTTGGCCTGGGCGGTCAAGGCCAGGCGCGCGGCCGTGTCCGAGACCTCGCCGAAGATCGGGAATTCCTTGAAGACGAAGCGGACGTCCGGGTTCTCGCGGATCAGCTTCATCACCTCGGGCGCCACGACCTTGCAGTAGCCGCAGCGGTAGTCGAAGAACTCGACCACCGTGAACTCGCCGTTCGGGTTGACCACGAAGTCGCGCGGGTCGCGCTCGAGCTGCTTTCGGTACTTCTCGACCGTGCTGGCCTGGGCCTTGGCCTGCTCCAGCATCTGCTTCTGGCGCAGCTTCACCACGGCTTCCTCGATCACCTCGGGGTGTTCGAGGAGATAGGCCCGCACCTTGGCGCCGAACGCGGGGTCGGCCTCGGCGGGCTTGTTGCAGGCCTGGAGGGCGAGGGCGGCCGCGAGCACGGCGGCGATAGGCAGAAGCGTCTTCATGGGATCCCGATAGGTGAGGCGGCTCAGCGCGTGGCGCCGACGACCGAGCCCTCGCGGGCCAGGTCGCGCAGGTCTTCGCGGGTGGGTTCGGCCACCAGGACGATGTCGGTGGCCCGCCGCCATTCCGGCGTGCCGCGGGTCAGCATTTCGCGGGCGCGCATGGCGAACACACGGGCCTGGCGCTTGTCGCCGATGTTGAAGTTGTATTCGGCGGTGGCGAGGCGGGCGAGGCCGTCCTCGTTCAGCTTGTCATACGCCTCGGCCAGGATGCGCCAGGCGACGGCGTTGTCCTCTTCCTGGGTCAGGGCCTTCTTCAGCTCGGTGACGCCCTCGGCGACCTTCTTCTTGTCGTCCAGGGCGATCAGGGTCTGGCCCAGGTTGACCCGCAGCAGCGGCGCCTCGGGCTTGAGCTCGACCGACTTGCGCTGCGGCATCTCGGCCTCCTCGGTGCGGCCGAACTCGAACAGGATCTGGCCCTTCAGCTCCCAGAGGTAGGGGTTGTCCGGCTGCTCGGCGAGGAGCTGGTCGATCAGCTTCAGGGCCCGGTCGGGCTCCTTCAACTGGTAATAGGCGATGGCCCGGGCGTAGCGCGACGGATAGTCGGTGGCCTTCTCGTCGTACTTGGTGATCGCCACCTGCGGGTTGAGGAAGCCGTCCAGCTTGGCCTTCATGACCGCGTGCTCGGCCATGGCCTCCGGGCTGTCCTTCCTGGCGAAGTGCGGTTGGGTCTCGACTTTGCGGCGCAGGCTCTCGATCCGGTCGGACGAGATCGGGTGGCTGCGGAAATAGGCGTAGCGCCGGGCCTCGTCGAAGACCTCCTGATAGCGGAAGTTGTCGAAGAACTCAGCCAGGCCGCGGCCGGAGAGGCCCGCCTTGTCCAGCAGCTGGGCGCCGGCCTGGTCGGCGCGGCTCTCCTGCTCGCGGCTGTAGCCCAGGGCGCCGATGGTGCCGAAATAGCTGGCGCTGCCCGCCAGGCCGGCCGCCGCCTCGGGCGCCCCGGCGAGCGCGGCGAGCACCCCCAGCCCCATGGTCAGCAGGAACGGCCGCATGCCGGCGGACTGCATGTCGCCCGAGCGGGCGCTGTGGCCGGCGGCCAGGTGGCCGACTTCGTGGGCGATGACGCCCTGCAGCTCGTTGGGATCGTCCGATTCGAGGATCAGGCCGGTGTTGAAGCCCATGATCCGCGGCCCGGCGAAGGCGTTCAGCTCCTTCGAGCCGACGATCACGATCTCGACATTCTTGGGATCGACGCCCGCCGCCTTCAGGATCGGCTCGGCGTCGCGGGCGAGGATCTCCTCGATCTCGGTGTCGCGGATCAGCGACTGGGCCGAGGCCGGCGCCGCCACCATGGCCAAGGCCGCCAGGGACGCGGCCGTCAGCGCTAGGCGCGAAACCGACCGGAAAGGGGAGATCATGCTCGACACTCTATCGTAGTCCGACACCCCCAGCCGGTCGGATGCTAGCGCGGGTCCCGCCAAACCGGAACCGGTTTGGAAGGACCCGCGGCCAACATGGTTACGCCCTAGCCGCGGCGCCACCAGCCGCGACGCGGCTTGGGCGCGGGACCGGAGATCTCGGCCGGGTCGGGCTCACGCGGCGCGGCCGCGGCGACCGGTTCGGGGGCCGCTTCCGGTTCGGGCTCCGGCTCGGGGACCGTGACGGCCTCCAGCACCGGCTCCGGCGGAGCCACGGCTTCGGCGGCCTCGGCGGCGGGGGCCGCCTTCCGGCTGCGCGAGCGCTTCGGCTTGGCCGGCGGCGGCTCTTCGGCGACGGTCACGACCGCGACGGGCTCGGGTTCCGGCTCCGGCGGGGCGGGCAGGGCTTCGGCCTCGGCCTCGGCGGCGACCGGCGCGGCCTCGACCGCCTCGGATTCGCCCCGACCACGGCCGCGGCCCCGGGCCCGGCGGGCGCGTTTCGGCTTTTCTTCCACCTCGGGCAGTTCGACCCAGATGTCCTCGTCGCTACCCGAGTCGCGGGCGATCGGCGCGGGCGACGGAGCCTCGGTCTGGACCTGGGGCGCTGGCTGGGCGGCTTCCGGCGCGGCCGGCGCGATCTTCAGGTCTTCCGCCGGGTCGTACCAGACGAACGGATCGTCGCCGTAGGGCACCCACGGGCGCACCCACGAGAACGCGTCCTGCGGACGGACATCGTCGCGCATCCGGCGACCGCCACGGCGGCCCCGGCGGCGGCGGCGGCCCTCGCGCTCTTCCTCCGTCTCGGCGCGGGCCGGACGGGGCTCGCGCTCGGCGCGCGGCTCGCCACGCTCGGCGCGGGGCTCCTCGCCCCGGCGGCCACGGCGACGCCGGCGGCCACGGCCTCGGCGGCCTTCGCCGTCCTCCTCGCGCTCGCCATCCTCACGGCGGTTGCGGGCGTGGGCCGCGTCGTCGTCGGTGTCCTCGCGCTCGAGGGCGTCCTCGTCCTCCTCGGGCAGTTCCTCTTCGTCCTCGTCCTCGAACGCCTCGTCGTCGAACTCGTCCTCGTCGACGGGCGCCGGTTCATAGGGCTGGACGGACGCGGGCAGGGCGCTGGCGTGGTCGGGACGGATCTCCATGGAGGTCCGCTCGATCACGTGATCGGCGTGCGCCATGTCGTCCTCGATGACCACGGTCACGAAGAGGCCGAACGCGTGGTTCAGCCGCGCCAGGTGCGCACGCTTTTCGTTCAGGATGTAGAGGCCAACCGCGCGGGGCACGCGCAGGCACGCCTCGCCGCCGCCCTTGAGGGCCTCGATCTCCAGGGCGCGCAAGGCGGCCAGGGCCGAGGATTCCACCGAGCGAACCCGGCCGGTGCCCTGGCAGTGCTCGCAGACGTGCGTCGTGCCTTCCAGCACGCCGGTGCGGCGGCGCTGCCGGCTGATCTCCATGAGGCCGAACGGGCTGATCTTGCCCATCTGGACCCGGGCGCGGTCGTCCTTCAGCGCGTCCTTGAGCTTCTTCTCGACCGCCCGGTTGTTCTTCGACTCATCCATGTCGATGAAGTCGATGACGATCAGGCCGGCCAGGTCCCGCAGGCGCAGCTGGCGGCAGGCTTCCTCGGCCGCCTCCAGGTTGGTCTTCAGCGCCGTGGCCTCGATGTTCCGCTCACGCGTCGAGCGGCCGGAGTTCACGTCGACCGCGACCAGGGCCTCGGTCTGGTTGATCACCAGGTAGCCGCCGCTGCGCAGGGGCACGACCGGCGAATAGATCTGGCTGAGGTGGTCCTCGACCCGGTGCTTCACGAACAGCGGGGTCGGCTCGCGGTAGGCCATGACCTTCTTGGCCTGGCTCGGCATCAGCATCCGCATGAAGTCGCGGGCTTCCTTGTAGCCGGCCTCGCCCTCGACCCAGACCTCGTCGATGTCCTTGTCGTACAGGTCGCGGATGGTGCGCTTCACGAGGTCTTCTTCCTCGTAGATCAGCGCCGGCGCGATCGAGTGCAGCGTCTTCTCGCGGATGTTCTCCCACAGGCGCAGCAGATAGTCGTAGTCGCGCTTGATCTCGGCCTTGGTGCGCTTGGCGCCCGCGGTGCGGACGATCAGGCCCATGCCCTGCGGCACTTCCAGGCTGGAAACGACGCTCTTCAGGCGCTTGCGGTCGGTGGCCGTGGTGATCTTGCGGGAGATGCCGCCGCCGCGGGCGGTGTTCGGCATCAGCACGCCATAGCGGCCCGCCAGCGACAGGTAGGTGGTGAGGGCCGCGCCCTTGTTGCCGCGCTCTTCCTTGACGACCTGGACCAGCATGATCTGCCGGCGGCGGATCACTTCCTGGATCTTGTAGCGGCGCATGAGCCGGCGGCGGCGGCGCGCCAGCTCCTCTTCCATCACGTCGTCGTCGTCGTCCGAGACACCGACGTCGGCGTCCTCGTCCTCGTCGCCGTTCTCGGCGCCGCGGCGGCCGCGGGGCTCCGGACGGTCGTCCTCGTGGTCCTCGGCCTCCTCGCGCAGCAGGGCTTCGCGGTCGGCGAGGGGGATCTGGTAGTAGTCCGGGTGGATTTCGTTGAAGGCCAGAAAGCCATGGCGGTTGCCGCCATACTCGACGAAGGCCGCCTGCAGAGACGGCTCAACGCGCGTCACCTTGGCGAGATAGATGTTCCCTCGAAGCTGCTTTCGGTTCTGGCTCTCGAAATCGAACTCTTCAACGCGGTTCCCGTCGACGACCACCACACGCGTCTCTTCCGCGTGGGCTGCGTCGATCAACATAGTCTTGGACATTAGTTTCTCCGCGGCGCGCGGGGGCTACGTGGCCCGGGCGCTGCCGGCAAATGGGACGAGCGCGCGCGTAGGCCGCGAACGCGCCGGAAACGGCGGTTCGGGAGGCCTTGGGGCCAGATGTGGCTCGAGCTGCGCAGCTCATCGGGTGTGTTCCTAGGCGCGTCCCGAAGGATGCGGATCGGAGGATGCGTCGCCACCGAGTACTCGGTCGAAGCCGACGCCGGCTTGGTTTTGTCGCGTGGCGTTCGGGCCCGAAACGGGCGCTCCGACGTCGCGCGGCGGGACATTGCAACACCAGCCATCAAAAGGAAAGCGCGTGCTCACGCTATCGTTGATGGCGGCAAGACCTCGTTAACCCTTTGTCTACGAGGTCGGGGGCTATATGGGTGATCGGTTCGCGTTGCGCGAATCTCCGTGTTTTCGGGGCTTTAGCATGTTGGGGCGGCTCAAGGGCGCGGTGATGAACGGGCGGGGGCGCATGATCGCCGCCTCCTGCGCCGTGGCCGTCGGCCTCGCAGCCTTTGCCGTCGGGCACGCCGCCACCGAGACGGCGGGGCTGATCAAGGTGCGCATGGGCGGTGATTCCGCCGAGACCCGCCTGGTGATCGAGCTGGACGGCGCCACCAGCGCCAAGATCATTTCGGACGGCTCCGCCGACCGCCGGGTCGTGGTCATGCTGCCCAACGTCATCGCCGGCCAGACCCAGCAGGGGGCCGGGCGTGGCGTGGTCCGCGCCTGGGTGGTGGACCAGGTCCAGGGCGGGGCCCGGCTCCAGCTCGAACTGGCCGGCGACGCCCGGCTGAAGCGGCGCTTCCTGCTGCCCCCCGCCGACGGGGTGGCCAACTATCGCTATGTGATCGACGTGGCGGCGGCCGCGCCCGGCGCCGTGGTCACCTCGACGAAGACGGTCACGCCGCCCGCCCAGATCCGCACCCAGTTCCTGCCGGTGAAGAAGCCGGCCCTGCCGCTCAAGAAGGTGGTGGTGATCGACGCCGGGCACGGCGGCCGCGACGTCGGGGCCCAGGGCGCCAATGGCGTCGAGAAGGACGTGAACCTCGCCGCCGCGCTCACCCTGGCCGAACAGCTGAACCGCACCGGCCGCTACAAGGTGGTGATGACCCGCACCTCCGACGTCTATGTCCCCCTGGAGGACCGCGTCCGGGTGGCCCAGCGCGCGGGCGCCGACCTCTTCATCTCCCTGCATTCCGACTCGGCGCCCGAAACCAACCTGAAGGGCGCCAGCGTCTACACCCTGTCGGACAAGGCCTCTTCCCGCGCGACCAAGTTCGTCAGCCGGGACGACTGGTTCATGAAGGCCAGCCTGTCCGGCGACCAGGGCGTTCGCGACATCCTGTTCGACCTCACCCAGCGGGCCACGCGCAACCGCTCGGCGGTGTTCGCCCAGACGCTGGTGGCCAACATCGAGGGCAAGGCGCCCATGCTGCGCCGCAGCCACCGGGACGCCGGCTTCATGGTGCTGCTGGCCCCCGACGTGCCGGCGGTGCTGCTGGAGATGGGCTTCGTCAACAATCCCGAGGACGAGGCCCGGCTTCGCGACCCGGCCGCCCGGGCCCGCCTCATGCGGGCAGTCACCAACGCCATCGACGCCCACTTCGGCGAACAGGTGAAGCTCGCGTCGCGCTGACGCAGGCGCATCGTCCGGGCGTTGGCGCCCGCCTCAACACAGTTTAGACCACGGCAGGTGGAGCGCCCGCCCGGCCAGTCTCAGTTGAATCCGCCCATCGCGCCCGGCCGACCGCCGTCGCGGTGGTTCGGCATCGTGGGCGTCGTCGCCCTCAGCTTCGTCGCCGCGGCGGCGGTGGCGGTCGGCGTCTATGCCGCCTGGCTGTTCCACGACATGCCCGATGCGGGCGACCTGGTTGACTATCATCCGGCCACCGCGACCCGCGCCTATGCCTGGGACGGCACCCTGATCGGCGAGTTCTCGCGCGAGCGGCGCATCTTCGTGCCCTACGATGCGATCCCCGCCCAGACGGCGCAGGCGTTCCTGGCCGCCGAAGACCACGGCTTCTTCCAGCATGGCGGCGTCGACGTGGGCGGCTTCGGCCGCGCCATGGTCAAGAACGTCATCAACCTGGCCCAGGGCCGGCGGCTGGAGGGCGGCTCGACCATCACCCAGCAGGTGGCCAAGAACATCCTCCTGACCAGCGACCAGACCATCGGCCGCAAGCTGAAGGAGGCGATCCTGGCCTCCCAGCTCGAACAGACGCTCTCGAAGGAGCGGATCCTCGAGCTCTACATGAACGAGATCTGGCTGGGCTATCGCTCGTACGGCGTCGGCGCGGCGGCCTACAACTACTTCGGCAAGTCGCTCAGCGAGCTGACCCTGGCCGAGAGCGCCTATCTGGCGGCCCTGCCGAAGGGGCCCGACAACTACCACCCCATGCGCCGCAAGGCCCAGGCCATCGCCCGTCGCAACTGGGTAATCGACCAGATGGCCGACCTCGGCTGGGTGACCCGGGCCGAGGCCAAGGCGGCCATGGCCGAGGACCTGGTCGTCCAGCCTGCGCCGACGCGTTCGCAGTACCGCGACGCCGACTATTTCGTGGAGGAGGTGCGCCGCATCGCCCTCAACATGAAGGAGCTGGGCGACGAGCGGCTGAACGCCGGCGGCTACTACATGCGCACCACCCTGGATCCGCAGCTCCAGAGCGCGGCCAAGCTGGCGCTGATGAAGGGGCTGGAGAGCTACGACCGCCGTCACGGCTGGCGCGGAGCCTTCGGCCACGTCACCACCCTGCAGGGCTGGGAAGACATCGCCCGCAAGACCGTCAAGCCGCGCGAGCGCCAGGAGTGGAAGCGCGCCGTGGTGACCAGCGTCGCGGGCGGGGCCGTCGAGGTTCGCACCGTCGACGGCAGCACCGGCAACCTGGCCGGCCAGGATGTCTCCTGGGCGCGGGCGGGCAAGGGGATCGGCACCGGCGACCTGGTGTTCGTCGAGCCCAACGAGGACGGCGGCGGCTTCCGCCTCAAGCAGGTGCCGGCGGTGAACGGCGCGCTGGTGGCCATGGAGCCCTATTCCGGGCGCGTGGTGGCGATGGTCGGCGGCTATTCGTTCTCGCTGTCCAGTTTCAACCGCGCCACCCAGGCCCTGCGCCAGCCGGGATCGTCGTTCAAGCCGATCGTATATGCGGCGGCGCTGGAGAGCGGCTACACGCCGGCCAGCACGGTGCTCGACGCGCCCATCACGCTGCGGGGCTATGGCGGCAAGGACTGGAGCCCCGAGAACTACAGCCGCGACTACTACGGCGCGCTCACCCTGCGCAAAGGCCTGGAACTGTCGCGCAACACCATGACCGTGCGCCTGGCGCAGAGCGTCGGCATGACCAAGATCGCGGGCCTGGCCGAGCGGCTGGGCGTGACCAAGAAGATGGACAAGGTCCTGGCCATGGCGCTGGGGTCGGGCGAGACCACGACCTACCGGATGGCCGCGGCCTATTCGACCTTCGTCAACGGCGGCAAGCTGGTGCAGCCACGCCTGATCGAGGTGGTGGAGGACCGCAACGGCAAGGTCATCTGGCGCGCCGACCGCCGCCAGTGCGACCGCTGCACGGCCGGCTTCTCAGGCGACGAGAGCCCGCGCATTCCGCGCACCGGCGACCAGGTCATGGACCCGATCACCGCCTATCAGATCACCTCGATGCTGGAGGGCGTGGTCCTGCGCGGCACGGCGACCCAGGCCTCGTCGATCGGCAAGCCCCTGGGCGGCAAGACGGGCACGACCAACGACTACCGGTCGGCCTGGTTCATGGGCTTCTCGCCGCACCTGGTGGTCGGGGTCTACATCGGCTTCGACGACAACCGCAGTCTCGGCAACAACGAGACCGGCAGCGTGGCCGCCGTGCCGATCTTCGTGGACTTCATGAGCGAGGCCCTGAAGGACAAGCCGGCGGAACCCTTCAAGGCGCCGGCCAACGCCAAGTACGCGATGATCCGCGGCATCCGCGAGGCCTTCCGGCCCGGCACCGAGCCCCAGGCCTCGACCGTGGGCCTGGGCGCGGCGGGCGTGCCGGCGGGGCCGCAGCCCTACAGCCAGGTCTTCGGCGACGGCAACGTCACCGGCGCGCCCAACGCGGCCGCCGCGGTCGCGCCCCAGGCGCCGCCGCCGAAGAAGAAGGATGATCTGTCCGACCTGTTCTGAGTTACCCCGTCCGAGTTTCTTGTGTTGTGCGCCGGCGCGGGCTAGAGCCCGCCGCTCTGGATTTTTGGGAGTCTCTCCATGAGAGCGGATGTCGAGGCCGCCAAGGCCGACATCGAGCAGTCGATCGAACTGCTCAGGAGGCGTCTTTGACTGGGAACCGGCCCTCCGTAAACTCGACGAACTGAACGCCCGGGTCGAGGACCCGACCCTCTGGGACAAGCCTGCCGAGGCGCAGGCGGTCTCGCGTGAGCGCTCGCGGCTGGCCGCGCAGGTGGAGGCCGTCCAGTCTCTGGAGCGCGACCTCGCCGACGCCGTCGGCTACGCCGAGATGGCGGACGAGGAGGGCGACGAGGCCAGCTTCCAGGAAGCCACCGCCCAGCTCCGCGCGATCAAGGAGCGCGCCAGCCGCGCCGAGCTGGAAGCCCTGCTCTCGGGCGAGGCGGACGGCAACGACGCCTTCGTGGAAATCAACTCCGGCGCCGGCGGCACCGAGTCCAACGACTGGGCCGGCATGCTGCTGCGCATGTACACGCGCTGGGCCAACGCCCACGGCATGGAGGTGGACTTCCTCGAAGAGACCTCCGGTGAACAGGCGGGCATCAAGTCCGTGACGCTGCAGGTGAAGGGCCCCAACGCCTATGGCTGGCTGAAGACGGAAGCCGGCGTCCACCGCCTGGTCCGGATCTCGCCCTTCGACGCGGCCGCCAAGCGGCACACCAGCTTCGCCTCGGTCTGGGTCTATCCGGTGGTGGACGACACCATCGAGATCGAGATCAACCCCGCCGACGTGCGAACGGACACCTATCGCGCCTCGGGCGCCGGCGGCCAGCACGTCAACAAGACCGACTCGGCGGTGCGCCTGACCCACATCCCGACCGGCATCGTCGTGGCCTGTCAGAACCAGCGCTCGCAGCACCAGAACCGCGACCAGGCCTGGAAGATGCTGAAGGCCCGCCTCTACGAGGCCGAGCTGGAGAAGCGCGAGGCGGCCCAGGCGGCGATCGAGGACCAGAAGACCGACATCGGCTGGGGCCACCAGATCCGCAGCTACGTTCTGCAGCCGTATCAGATGGTCAAGGACCTGCGCACCGACGTGGAAACCAGCGACACCGACGGCGTCCTCGACGGCGACCTCGACCGCTTCATGGGCGCCGCCCTGGCGCAGCGCGTGGGCGCGACGCGGGAGTAGCTACTCCGCCGCCACCACGCTGAGGGCAGGGGTCTCCTCGGCCGGCCGGACCAGCGCCAGGCTGCGGCCTTCGAAATGGGCGCCGGCTTCGATGGCGAGTTCCGTGTGGCTGATGTCGCCGTCGACGTGGGCGGTGGCCCAGAGGCGGACCTGGCGGGCGCAGATGGTGCCGGTGACCCGGCCGCGCACCTCGATGCTGTCGGCCAGGATCGTGCCGATCACCACGCCGGCCTCGCCGACGGTCATGTGATTGACGCGGATGTCGCCCTCGACGGAGCCGTCCAGATGCAGGTCGCCTTCGGTGGTGAGGTCGCCCTGGAGGCGCACGCCCTCGGCCACCAGGGATGCGACGGTCAGCTTGCGCGCGGGGGAGGGGTCGGAGGGCGCCGCCGCGCCCTTATTCTGTGGCTTGGAGAACATACTGCCCGGCCTTCAGGAAGCGGCCCGGGTTCTGGGCCCGACCGTTGACCCATATCTCATAGTGCAGATGGGTCCCAGTCGAACGGCCCGTCGAGCCCATGGAAGCGATCCGCTGCCCAACCGCTACGCGCTGGCCGCGCTGGACGGCGAAACCGGAGAGGTGGGCGTAGCGCGTCTTCAGGCCGCGACCGTGGTCGATCTCCACCACATTGCCGTAGCCCGAGCGCTGGCCGGTGAAGGAGACGACGCCGGGGCCGGTGGAATAGATCGGCGTCGCGTGGCCGCCGTTGAAGTCCAGCCCGGAGTGATAGGCCGGCCGGCGGGTGAAGGGATCGAACCGGACGCCGAAGCCGCTGGTCTGCTGGCCGGAGGCCGTCGGCCGGGCCAGGGGCAGGTCTTCGGCCGCCTCGCCCAGCGCCTTGGCCTCGGAGAGATCGTGGGCCGCGCGCTGGATGCGCATGGCGAAATCCTCGTCGACATCCAGCACCGCCGCGAGCGCGCTGGGATCCTTGGACTCGATCAGCGGCCCGCCGAGGGAATTGGAGCGATCGACGAAGGTCGTCGGCGACAAGCCCGCCATGCGGAACGCCAGCCGCAGCCGGTCGGCGCGGCTCTTGGCGAAGCCGTCGGCCGCCTCCAGGAGCTGTTCCTGGCCGATGCGCACCATCTCGACCCGGCGAACGGGATTGGTGTCGCCGCTGGCGAGCGCGCGGTTGATCGCGGGCGTCAGGGCCTCGGCGGCGCCCGGCGCGCCTTTCATGTCGGTGAGCAGCAGGGCGAGGGCGGCGTGGCGCTTCTCGATCGAGGCGGCGGCGTCCTGGTTCGAGCCCGAGGCCGCGTTCAGCCGCGCCATGGCGCTGTCCAGGCGGGCCTGGCGGTCGGCGACGTAGCGTTCGGACTGCGCCTTGAGCTTGGCGATCTCGCGGTCGGCGGCCGAGGCGGACAGAAGGTTGACCAGCATCGCGGCGGTGCAGACGCCCATCCAGAGGGCGCCCGTGGCGACCCCGCCGGCGATGACCAACTGCTTCTTGGTGGTGAGAACGAAGGCCTTCATGGCCCCGCCGGAGCGGACGTAGAGATGCCGTTCCGGGAACAGCCCTACGAGCGAGCGGCCGAGCTGCGCCAGACGTTGCATGCGTGCCGGAAGTCCCCAACCTTTCGGTGATGGCGATATGCGACGACTTTTTTTCGACAAGCAAGCGGTTCGAAGGATGTTCCGCCCCGCAGCGACCACGGGCCGCACGGGTTTATCGATTATCGCTGATTGCCGTCACAAACCGCGCGCAGCGTCGAGGACCTGCTGGGCATGGCCGGGGACCTTCACCTTGCGCCAGGCCTTCACCAGCTTGCCGTCCCGGATCAGGAAGGTGGACCGGTCGATGCCCATGTACTTGCGGCCGTAGAGGCTCTTCTCGACCCAGGAGCCGTAGCGCTCGATCACCTCGCCCTCCGGATCCGACGCCAGCGTCACGGCCAGGTCGTACTTGGCGGCGAACTTCCGGTGCTTGGCGACGGTGTCCTTGGAGACGCCGATCACGGTGACGCCCGCCTTGGCGAAGTCCGGGGCCAGGGCCGTGAAGTCCTGCGCCTCCTTGGTGCAGCCCGCCGTGTCGTCCTTCGGATAGAAGTAGAGCACGAGGGTCTTGCCGGCGAAGTCGGCGAGCTTCACCCGGCCGTCCGGGGTTTCGAGATCGAAGTCCGGCGCAGGCGCGCCTTCGGTCACGTCGGTCATTGTCGGTCCTTTCAGAACGTCATCCCCGGCCTTGTGCCGGGGATCCAGATGCGTCGAGCTCTCAGCAAGACCTTGAAGCGTCGGCGCTTCTGGATGGCCGGGACAAGCCCGGCCATGACGAGCAGTTAAACAGGCTTCACGAGTACGATCTTCTTCTTCCCGGCCGCCAGTTTCACGACGCCGTCCACCAGGTCGGCCGAGGTCAGGACGCGGTTGGCGTCCGGTTCGGCCTTGTCGTTGACGCGCAGGCCGCCGCCCTGGGCCAGGCGGCGAGCCTCTCCCTTGGAGCCGGCCAGGCCCGCATCGGCGGCCAGTCCCGCGAGCTGGAGGCCCGCGTCCAGGTCGGCCTTGGGGACCTCGTGGGTGGGCAGATCGCCGGAGACCCGGCCTTCTTCGAAGGCGGCCTTGGCGGCCGCTTCCGCGGTCGCCGCGGCCTCAGCGCCGTGCAGCATCGTCGTCGCCGCGTTCGCCAGCACCTTCTTGGCCTCGTTGATTTCGGCGCCCGGCAGAGCCTCCAACCGGGCGATCTCGTCCAGCGGCAGGTCGGTGAAAAGCTTCATGAAGCGGCCCACGTCGGCGTCTTCGGTGTTCCGCCAGAACTGCCAGTAGTCGTAGGGGCTGCGCATGTCGGCGTTCAGCCACACGGCTCCGCCCACGGTCTTGCCCATCTTCTGGCCGGAGGCCGTGGAGAGCAGGGGCGTCGTCAGGCCGAAAGCGGGCTTGGCGTCGACGCGGCGGATCAGCTCCACCCCGTTGACGATGTTCCCCCACTGGTCCGAGCCGCCCATCTGCAGCACGCAGCCGTTGCGGCGCTCCAGCTCCAGGAAGTCCACCGACTGCATCAGCATGTAGTTGAACTCGAGGAACGTCATCGGCTGCTCGCGTTCCAGCCGCTGCTTGACGCTCTCGAACGCCAGCATCCGGTTGACCGTGAAGTGCACGCCGAACTCGCGCAGGAAGTCGACGTAGCCGTACTTCGAGAGCCAGTCGTCGTTGTCGACCATAATCGCGTCGGTGGGCCCGTCGCCGAAGGTCAGGAACTTGGCGAACACCGTTTTGATCGAGGCGATGTTGGCCTTGATCTGGGCCTCGGTGAGCAGGGGGCGCGACTGGTCCTTGTCGGTCGGATCGCCGATCTTGGTGGTCCCGCCGCCCATGAGGACGATGGGCTTGTGCCCGCTCTGCTGCAGCCGGCGCAGCATCATGATCTGGATCAGCGAGCCCACGTGCAGCGACGCGGCGGTGGCGTCGAAGCCGATGTAGGCGGTGATCACGCCCTTGGCCGCCGCCTCGTCCAGCTCGGCCGGGTGCGTGACCTGATGGATGTAGCCGCGCTCCTGCAGCACCTTCAGGAAGTCGGACTTGAACGCGGTGTCGGTCATCGGCGGCGGAATCCCTGCGGCGGGGCGGTCTTCAGTGAGTGGGCCGCGCTCTAGCACGGGCGCGGCGAGGATTTCGAGGGACATGGCAGGCTCCTTGGGATGAGGGAGGCCGGCGTTCCATCTTGGGGTGTTCTGGATGCGCCGGCCGGGGAGGGCAGGCGCGTGGGATCGGACGCCTGCTACAGGGGCAGGCGGTAATAGCGGCCGGTACGGGCGGCGGGACCGATCATGGCGGCTAGCTACCCGTTCGCGGACATGGCAGTCAACGGTCATGCTCGTGCTGGGATTCATGACCGGGACCTCGCTGGACGCCGTGGACATGGCGGTCCTGGAGACCGACGGCGAGGCCATCCAGGCGTTCGGCCCGGCGGGCGAACGCAAGCTCACCGACGCCACGCGCAACGTGCTGCTGGAGGCGACGCAACAGGCTCTCAAGTGGGAACGGGGGACGCCGCCGCCGACGATCTTCCCCCACGCGGCCGAGATGGTGGCCGAGGAGCACTTCTCCGCCGCCGAGGCCTTCCTCCAGGCCAACGACCTCTCCTGGCCCGACATCGACCTGATCGGCATGCACGGCCAGACGGTCCTGCACGAGCGGCCGAGCGACGGCGCGCCGGGCCGCACGGTGCAGCTCGGCGACGCCGCCATGCTGGCGAAGCTGACCGGGCGGCCCGTAGCCTATGACTTCCGCACCGCCGACGTGGCTGCGGGCGGGCAGGGCGCGCCCCTCGCGCCGATCTACCATCTGGCGCGGGCCAAGGCCTCGGGGCTGCAGCCGCCGCTGGCGGTGCTCAACGTCGGCGGCGTGGCCAATGTCACCTTCTGGACCGGCGGCGAGGAGATCGCGGCCTTCGACACTGGCCCCGGCAACGGGATGATCGACCTCCTGGTCCAGGCGCGTGGCGCGGGCCGCTATGACGCCGGCGGCAAGTACGCCAGCGTCGGCCGGGTGGACGAGGGCGTCGTGCGGGCGCTGCTGGCCCATCCGTACTTCGAGGCGCCGCCGCCGAAGTCCCTGGACCGCTTCGACTTCTCGCTGGAGCCGCTGGAGCCGCTGCAGCTCGAGGACGCCGCCGCCACCCTCGTCGCCTTCACCGCCGAGGCCGTGAAGGCCGGCTTCGAGATGATGGGCGCAGCGCCGACCGAGGTGATCGTCACCGGCGGTGGGCGGCACAATCCAGAGATCATGAAGGCGTTGGCGGACCGGCTTTCCATGCCGGTGAAGACCGCCGAGGACCACGGCTGGCGCGGCGATTCCATCGAGGCCGAAGCCTTTGCCTATCTGGCGGCCCGCACCTTCCGCGGCCTGCCCATCTCGTTTCCGAAGACCACCGGGGTCCCGCAGGCCATGGCCGGTGGGCGTATCGTCAGGCCTTGAGGGGGAAGTCTCATGCGTAAACCTCATTGGATCGCCGGCGCCGCCGTCGCCCTGGCCCTCTCCGCGCCCGCCGCGGCGCAGGGCTTCGATACGGCCGTGTTCGCCAAGGCCAAGGCGGTCCAGCCCAAGGTCGTCGCGTGGCGGCGCGACATCCATGAGCATCCGGAGCTGGGCAACAACGAGGTCCGCACCGCCGCCCTGGTGGCCGCGCACCTGGAGAAGCTCGGCATCGAGGTCCGCACCGGCGTGGCCAAGACAGGTGTCGTGGGCGTGCTGAAGGGCGGCAGGCCCGGCGGCGTGGTGGCGCTGCGGGCCGACATGGACGCCCTGCCGGTGGCCGAGCAGACGGGCGTGCCCTTCGCCTCCAAGGTGAAGGCGACCTACAACGGCGCCGAGGTCGGCGTGATGCACGCCTGCGGCCACGACGCCCACGTGGCGATCCTGATGGGCGCGGCCGAGGTGCTGGCCAGCATGAAGGACCAGATCCCCGGCACGGTCGTGTTCCTCTTCCAGCCGGCCGAAGAAGGCCCGCCAGCGGGCGAGGAGGGCGGCGCGCCGCTGATGATCAAGGAAGGCGCCCTGGCCAACCCGGCGCCCAGCGCGGTGTTCGGCCTGCACGTGATCCCCGGCGAGCCAGGCTCGCTGGTGTGGCGGTCCGGGCCGATGATGGCGGCGTCCGACGGCTACGAGATCAAGCTCAAGGGCAAGCAGACCCACGGCGCCAACCCCTCGGCCGGCATCGACATCGCCTCCATGCAGGCCGAGATCGTCCTGGCCTTCAACCAGATCGCCGCGCGCCAGATCAATGTGACCCGCACGCCGACCATCCTGACCGTGGCCACGGTGCACGGTGGCGTCCGCGGGAACATCATCCCCGACGACATGACCTTAAGCGGCACGCTGCGCACATTCGATCCGGCGCTGCGCAAGGACATCATCGCCCGCATCGAGAAGACGGTGGACTCGATCGCCACCCGCTACGGCGGCAAGGGCGAGGTGGTCTGGAACACGCCGAACCCCGTCACCAGCAACGACCCGGCGCTAACCGCGAAGATGAAGCCCACCCTCGGCCGCGCCGCCCAGGGCAAGATCAAGGACGACATCGACTTCATCACCGGCGCCGAGGACTTCTCGTACTATCAGCAGAAGATCCCGGGCCTGTTCTACGACCTGGGCATCGGCTTCCCGAAGGGCGTGAACCACTCGCCGTTCTTCAACGTGATGGACGAAGGCGCCATGGAGGTCGGCGTCCGCGCCCAGGCCCTCACGGCGCTGGACTATCTGGCCGGCCTGAAGAGGTAGGCGCCTTCCGCGACGTCCCTCTTGCCGGTCAAACATTCGTTCGGCAGGCTGAACGCCGATAACATGGCGGAGGACGACGATGGCGGCGGACGACCTGGGCTTCGACCCGAACGCACTGCGCGAGAAGTACCGGGCCGAGCGGGACAAGCGCCTGCGCGCCGACGCCAGCGAGCAGTACGTCGAGATCGCCGGCAAGTTCGCCCACTACCTTGAGGACCCCTACGTCCAGCCCATCGAGCGGGCGCCCATCGACGAGGCGGTCGAGGTGGTGGTGATCGGCGGCGGCTTCGGCGGCCAGCTCGCCGCCGCGCGGCTGCGCGAGGCCGGCGTCCAGGACATCCGCATCATCGAGAAGGGCGGCGACTTCGGCGGCACCTGGTACTGGAACCGCTATCCCGGCGCCGCCTGCGACATCGAGAGCTACATCTACCTGCCGCTCCTGGAGGAGGTGGGCTACCTGCCCGTCGAGAAGTACTCCCGCGCCCCTGAGATCCTGCGCCACAGCCGCGCCATCGGCGAGAAATTCGACCTCTACAAGGGCGCGCTCTTCCAGACCGAGGTCAAGGAACTGCGCTGGGACGAGGCGGCCGCGCGGTGGACGGTCTCCACGAACCGGGGCGATGCGCTGCGGGCGCGCTTCGTGGTCATGGCCAACGGGCCCCTCCATCGCCCCAAGCTGCCGGGCATTCCGGGTGTCGAGAGCTTCAAGGGCCACAGCTTCCACACCAGCCGGTGGGACTATGAGTACACGGGCGGCGACTCCAACGGCGGCCTGACGGGCCTGAAGGACAAGCGGATCGGGATCATCGGCACCGGCGCCACCGCGGTGCAGTGCGTGCCGCACCTGGGCGAGTGGGCCAAGGAGCTCTACGTCTTCCAGCGCACCCCCTCGTCCATCGACGTGCGCAACAACCGCCCCACCGATCCGGAGTGGGCCGCCAGCCTCCAGCCCGGGTGGCAGCAGGAGCGGATGGACAACTTCAACGTCCTGGTCTCCGGCGGCTTCGCCGACAAGGACCTGGTGAACGACGGCTGGACCGACATCATCGGCAACATCCTGCTCCTGGCCCGCAAGAAGGCCGAGGCCGGCGAGAAGGTCGAGAACCCCGCCGAGCTGATGCAGCTGGCCGACTTCAAGAAGATGGAGCAGGTCCGCGCCCGCGTGGATGCGGTGGTCGAGGACCCCGCCAAGGCCGAGGCCCTGAAGCCCTGGTACAACCAGTTCTGCAAGCGGCCGTGCTTCCACGACGAGTACCTGACGACCTTCAACCGCCCGAACGTCCACCTCATCGACACCAAGGGCCGGGGCGTCGAGCGCATCACCGAGAACGCCATCGTCGTGGACGGCAAGGAATACGAGGTCGACTGCCTGATCTACGCGACCGGCTTCGAGGTCGGCACTGACTACACCCGGCGCTCGGGCTACGAACTGTACGGACGGGGCGGCCAGACCCTGACCGACAAGTGGAAGAACGGGGCCGAGACGCTGCACGGCGTGCTCTCCCGCGGCTTCCCCAACTGCTTCATCGTCTCGAACGTGCAGTCGGGCTTCAGCGCCAACTTCCCCCACATGATCAACGAGCAGTCCAAGCACATCGCCTACCTCGTAAAGAGCGCGATGGAGCGGCAGGCCCGGGTCGTGGAGCCGTCGGAGGAGGCCGAGCAGGCCTGGGTCGACACCATCGTGAAGCTGGCGGTGATGCGCGAGCAGTTCCTGAAGGAATGCACGCCCGGCTACTACAACAACGAGGGCAAGCCCGAGGCCATGACGGCCAAGAACGGCTCGTACGGCGCAGGCCCGGTGGCCTTCACCAAGGTGCTGGAGGACTGGCGCGCCGAGGGCTCGCTGAAGGGGCTGGAGCTGACGCCCTAGGTCCTCTGCACAACCTCTGCACATGAACCGGGCCGCCTGCGCATGGCGGCTCGGGCAGGGCGCGACGCAACCGCTCTAGGACGGTCCCCACACAAGGGGACGTCCCACATGCCCGCGCGGCTTCCGAGCTTCTGGATCAAGGTCGCGCTCGCGCTCGGCCTCGTCGTCGCGGCGGATCTCCTGTTCTTCGGCGCCCCTGGCGTCGGGCTGAACCTCGGCCTCTTCAGCCTGGCCTTCGCCGCCGCCCTCGGCCTTTCGAACCCTGCGGTCCGGCGCCATCGCCCGGCGCTCGTCGCCCTTGCCGCCGCAGGCCTGCTGGCCGCCCTCCAGATCGAGCGGGCGAGCGTCCTCGGCTGGCTGCTGTTCGCGCTCGCCCTGGCCGTGGCCGCCCTGGCCCCCCGCGCGCCGACCGGCGACGACGGCTGGCGCTGGGCCCAGCGGCTGGTCGCGGGCGGGCTGAAGGCCTTGATCGGCCCGGCGTGCGATCTGCGCGCCCTGCTCAAGGCTCGGGCCCGGCGGGGCCCGGTCAAGATCGCCGTGGCCATCGTCGGCGCCGTGCTGCCGCTGGTCGGCGGGGCGGTGTTCCTCGGCCTGTTCGCCGCCGCCAACCCGGTGATCGAGGCGCAGCTGGGCGCCATCTACCTGGGAGAGCCTGATCCGCCCCGGCTGATCTTCTGGGCGGTGGTGGGCGTGATGGTGTGGGCCGTGCTCCGCCCCCGCGGCCTCAGTCGCACGTTTCGGACGCCCGGGCTGGATGGCGACCTCGGCATACCGGGCGTGACCACGGCTTCCGTCGCCGCCTCGCTGGCGCTCTTCAACCTCATCTTCGCGGTGCAGAACGCCCTCGACATCGCCTTCCTCTGGGGCGGCGCGGGCCTGCCGCCACACGTCACCTTCGCCGACTACGCCCACCGCGGCGCCTATCCGCTGATCGCGACCGCGATCCTGGCGGGGCTGTCCGTGCTGGCCTTCCTGCGGCCGGGATCGGCCACCGCCGGCTCCCGCGCGGTGCGCGTGCTGGTTACCGTCTGGATCGCCCAGAACCTCTTCCTCGTCGCCTCCACGGCGCTGCGCACGCTCGACTACATCGACGCCTACTCGCTCACCCGCATGCGCCTGGCGGCGCTGCTCTGGATGGCGCTGGTCGCCTTGGGCCTCGTCCTGGTCACCTGGCGGCTGCTGCGGGCGAAGAGCGCCGGCTGGCTGATCAACGCCAACCTGCTGGCCGCCGGCCTGGTCCTTGGCGCGTGCAGCATCGTCGACCTGGGCTCCATCGCCGCGGCCTGGAACGTGCGCCATGCCCGGGAGGTCGGCGGCCGGGGCGTGAACCTCGACCTCTGCTACATGAGATCGCTCGGCGGCGCGGCCGTGGTCCCGCTCACGCGGATCGAGCACGGCGGCTACGATCCGGCCTTCCTGGAGCGGGTGGCTTTCACGCGCCGCGTGCTCATGGCCGAGGTGGCCGAGCGCCAGGCGGACTGGCGGAGCTGGCGGTGGCGCGATGCGCGCCGGATCGCGTGGGCCGAGCTCAACGTCTATGAGACGCCCGCGATGCCCGATCTGCGCGGCCGGGACTGCCACGGCTACCTTCGCCCGGCCGCCGCCTCGCCATTGACGCCCACCCCGAACCCCGGAACATGAGCTCCATGCCCCAGGTCCTCGTCGTCGACGACGATCCGCACATCCGCCAACTCCTGGTCTTCGCCCTGGAGAAGGCCGGCCTGTCCGCCCGCGAAGCCGAGGACGGCGAAGCCGCCCTGGCCTCGGTCGAGCAGCAGCGCCCGGACCTGGTCGTCCTCGACATCAACATGCCCAAGCTGGACGGCCTGGAGGTGTGCCGCCGTCTGCGGGCGCAGGGCGACCTGCCGATCCTCTTCCTGTCGTCCCGCGACGACGAGATCGACCGCATCCTGGGCATCGAACTGGGCGCCGACGACTATGTCGTGAAGCCCTTCAGTCCGCGCGAGGTCACCGCGCGCGTCCAGGCCATCCTGCGCCGGGCGCGCAGCGCGCCGCCGCCGGCGGCCGAAGCCGTCCTCAGCCAGGGCCGCCTGAAGCTCGATCCGGAGAGCTGGATCGCGCGCTGGGGCGAGGCCGAGGCGGCGCTGACCGTGACCGAGTTCGGCATCCTGCGCATCCTGATGAGCGCGCCGACGCGGGTGTTCAGCCGGGACGCGATCATCGACCGCCTGCACGGCCCCGGCTTCGCCATCACCGACCGCACCATCGACAGCCATGTCCGCAACCTGCGGGGCAAGTTCGCAGCCCTGGGCGGCCACGACGTGGTCGAGACCCGCGCCGGCGTCGGCTACCGCCTCGGGCCCTGCCTCGGCCAGCCGGCTTGATCGAGCGCCTGAAGGACCTGATCGCGCGGTGGTGGCCGGCGCTGCGGCTGCGCACGATCCTGTTCGGCGTGCTGGTCTTCGCGGCCGCCATGCCCGCCATCGGGGCGATCTCGCTCAGGGTCTACGAAAACACCCTGGTCCGCCAGACCGAGGCCGAGCTCGTGGCCCAGGGGGCGGCCATCGCGGCCATGGCCAGCGTGGGATGGCCCGGCGCGCCCGCGCCGATACCGCGGCCGGAGAAGCCGCCGGACGGCTATTTCCGGCCCGAGTTCACCACCATCGACCTCAGCCGCGACACGGTTCTCCCCGAGCGACCGCCGCTGCCGTTCGCCGGCCTGGCGCCCGATACGCAGGCCGTGGGCGTGGCCCGGGCGCTGGAGCCGGTGGTCGAGCGGACCACGCGGACGACCCTGGCCTCCGCGGTGATCCTGGACGGGCGCGGCGTCTCGCCCGAGGGTGAGGACTATTCCGCGCTGCCCGAGGTCAAGGTCGCGCTCGGCGGCCGCTCCCGAACCGTCCTGCGCGAGAACGGCGACTACCGGCCGCTCTACCGCTTCGAGTGGCTCAGCAAGGCGTCGGGCATCCGCCTGCACCACGCCCGGCCGATCCTCCTGGGCGACCAGGTCAAGGGCGTGGTGCTGCTGTCGCGGTCGCCGCGGGCGCTGTTCCGCGGCCTGTACGAGGACCGCGGCAAGTTCGCCATCGCCGCCGGCGTGATCCTGGGGCTGCTGGTGGTCGTCTCCGGCCTCATCGCCCGCGGCGTGACCCTGCCGATCGAGAAGCTCAGCGCCGCCTCCCGGCAGGTGGCCGGCGGCGGCGCCGTTCCGCGCACCCCTCGCACGGCCGCCGTCGAGATCCGAGACCTCTACGAGGACTTCCGCGCCATGGCCGAGGCGATCGATCGCCGCTCCGGCTACCTGCGCGACTTCGCCGCCGCCGTCAGTCACGAGTTCAAGACCCCGCTCGCCGGCATCACCGGCGCAGTGGAGCTGCTGCAGGACCATTTCGAGACCATGTCGGCCGCCGAGCGCCGGCGGTTCCTGGACAACATCGCCGGCGACAGCGAGCGGCTGTCCCAGCTGGTCACGCGGCTCCTGGACCTAGCCCGCGCGGACATGGCGATGCCGGAAGCGGGGGCGTCGGCCGACCTGGCCGAGCCCGCCCGGCGCGCCGCGGACGCCGCGGGCTTTCCGGTGGACGTCGACATCCCGCGCGAGGTCCCGCCTGTCGCGGCGCCGCTCACGACGGTGGAAAGTGTGCTGACGATCCTGCTCCAGAACGCGCGGCAGGCCGGCGCCGGCGCGGCAAAGGTCTCCGCCGTCGTGGCGGACGAGGAGGTGGTGCTCACCGTGTCCGACGACGGCCCCGGCGTGCCAGAGGCGGACCGCGAGCGCCTGTTCGAACCCTTCTTCACCAGCCGACGCGCCGAGGGTGGCACGGGGCTGGGCCTGTCCATCGCCCGCTCGCTCCTGGCCGCCAGCCATGGCCGCATCGAACTGGTGGACGGCGGACGGGGCGCCACGTTCCGGGTGACGCTCCCGCGCGCCGACTGACTGCACGAAATCTCCACACGGCGGCCTGCCGTCGCTGCACGGGCGGCGAGCATCCTGCAGTCATGGACGAGCCGACATCCCCCACGTCCAGCGGCCTTACCCCAGCCGCTGCCCAGGCCTCCTCCTGGCGGCCGGCCGACCGATCGCGCGACCGGGTCCTGGTTCCCGGAGACGCAGATCGGCGGTCGGTCGCCTTCGTCGCCGAGGTCGCGGAGGCGCTGGAGCGAACCCAGCGCCGCTGGTTCTAACGCAGGGTGACGTAGAGCTCGCTCTCGATGGCCCACTGGCCAGTGATCTTGCGCCAGACGGCGAGGTAGGTTCCGGACATCTCATGGTCGGCCCAGCGGCCGACCCAGGCGCCGTGCTCGGCCGCCCGTTGGCCCTCGGCATCCGGGCAGACCCGCTCGGTCTCCCGCACATAGGCCTTGAAGGCCGGATCGGCGAACTGGGCGGCGAAGGCTTCGATGACCGCATCGACGCCCAGGACCAGGGCGCCGTCGCCGACGATCAGCTTCACGTCGGCCAGGAAGAACGGCCGCAGCCGCTGCGCCTCATGCGCCGCGATCAGCTTGTTGGTCAGCTTCCGCCGCGCGCGGATGGCGTCTTCCTGCGCGGTGGCCACCGGTTACGCCGGGTTCGCCGCCAGGCGCTTGTCCAGATAGTCGCCGACGCGGCGCTCCACGTCCGGCAGGTTCTCCATCCAGAAGTGGCTGGCGCCCTCGACCACGTCGTAGTCGATCACGATGCCCTTCTGCGTGCGCAGCTTGGAGACGACGCGTTCCACGTCGATCGGCGGCACCACGGTGTCATTCTGGCCGTGCAGGATCAGGCCGGAGGCCGGGCAGGGGGCCAGGAACGAGAAGTCGTAGGCGTTGGTCGGCGGCGAGACCGAGATGAAGCCGTCGGTCTCCGGCCGGCGCATCAGGAGCTGCATGCCGACCCAGGCCCCGAAGGAGTAGCCGGCCACCCAGCACTGCGAAGCCGCGGGGTTGGTGGACTGCAGCCAGTCCAGGGCGGTGGCCGCGTCGGCCAATTCGCCGATGCCGCCGTCGAATTCGCCCTGGGACCGGCCGACGCCGCGGAAGTTGAAGCGCAGGACCGAGAAGCCGCGCTTCATGAACAGGTGGAAGAGCTGGACGGCCACCGGATTGTTCATCTGGCCGCCCGCCTTGGGGTGCGGGTGCAGGATCAGAGCGACCGGCGCGGTCTCGCTCTTGCCCTGGGAGTAGCGCCCCTCGATCCGCCCGGCTGCGCCGGTCAGAACCACCTCTGGCATTCGACCCTCTTCCTTGGCCTAGAATACTTGACTGTTTTAGTCGGTCTTCCTAAGTCGCTGCCATCCGGCGCGACCCCGCTTCGAGCGAGGCCGGGCTAATAACATAGGCGCCGCCGGATGCGCGCGAAAACTGCATTGGGTCAAAACCATGCGTCTCTCCACGAAAGGCCGCTATGCCGTGATGGCGATGGCCGACCTCGCGCGCCGCGAAAGCGACGCCTGCCGCGCCGTGGCGCTGGCCGATATCGCCGCCCGGCAGGAGATTTCGCTGAGCTATCTGGAACAGTTGTTCGCCCGCCTGCGCCGCAAGGGCCTGGTGAAGAGCGCCCGCGGGCCGGGGGGCGGCTACCGCCTCGCCCGCGACGCCTCCGCCACCACCATCGCCGAGATCGTCCATGCGGTGGACGAGCCCCTGCGCGCCACGCGCTGCGAGAAGGCGGGGCAGGGCTGCATGATCCGTGGTGAGCGTTGCCTCACGCACGACCTCTGGGCCGACCTGGGCGACAAGATCGAAGACTACCTGGCCTCCGTGAGCCTTGCGGACGTCATCGGCGGGAGGCTGCGTCGCGCCGCATGAGCCTCTATCTCGACCACAACGCCACCGCGCGCGTCCGCCCCGAGGCGGTCGAGGCGGTGACCCGCGCCCTGGAGGCGGTCGGCAACCCGTCGTCGGTGCATGCCGCCGGACGGGCCGCGCGGGCGGTGATGGAGCAGGCGAGGGCCGACGTCGCCGCCCTGATCGCCGCGCCGGCCTCGACGGTCATCTTCACCAGCGGCGGGACCGAGGCCAACGGCTTGGCCATCCTGAGCGCCGTCGCGACCGGCTCGCGGCGACTGATCGTCTCGGCCATCGAGCATGACAGCGTCCTGGAGACGGCCAAGGCTTCGGACGCCGCGGTCGAATACCTGCCGGTGAACGCGAGCGGCGTGGCCGACCTCGCCTGGCTGCGTGAGCGGCTGGCCGCCTGGGACGAGGGCGACGGGCGCCCCTTCGTGGCGCTGATGCTGGCCAACAACGAGACCGGCGTGATCCAGCCGGTGTCCGAGGCGTCGGAACTGGTCCGCGCGGCGAACGGCTGGCTGCACGTCGACGCGATCCAGGCCGCCGGCAAAATGCCGATCGACAGCCGCGCCCTGGGCGCCGACACCCTGTCGATCTCCGCGCACAAGATGGGCGGGCCGCAGGGCGTGGGCGCCCTGACCTTCGGCCCCCGCGCCACCATGGTGCGCATCCAGCACGGCGGCGGCCAGGAACGCGGCCGGCGCGCGGGGACCGAGAACATCCCTGGAATCAGCGGTTTCGGCGCGGCGGCTAAGGCGGTGTCCGGAGTCGGGGATCCCGCGTGGCGCGACGCGGCGGCCGCGCGGCTGAAGGCGGCGGGCGCCGTGGTGCTGGGCGAAGGCGAACCGCGCCTGGCCAACACCCTCTGCGTCGCCACGCCCGGCTGGGACGCCGACCGCCAGCTTATGGCCCTGGACCTTGCCGGCGTGATGGTCAGCGCCGGTTCGGCCTGTTCGTCGGGCAAGGTGAAGGCCAGCCACGTGCTGGTCGCCATGGGCCAGGCCGACCTGGCCCCTGCGGCGATCCGCGTCAGTGGCGGCTGGGACACCACGGAAGCAGATTGGACCCGGTTCGCCGACGCCTGGCTGGAAGCTCACGCCCGCCACGTCGCCCGCCGCCCCACCAGCCCAGTCGGGGAGGTCGCCTGATGGCCGCCGTCAAACAGACCGTCGAACACGTCGCCTCGCTCGAGAAGTACAAGCATGGCTTCGTCACCGATATCGAGCAGGACTTCGCGCCCAAGGGCCTGAACGCCGACATCGTCCGCTTCATCTCGGCCAAGAAGGACGAGCCGGAGTGGATGCTGGCCTGGCGGCTGGACGCCTTCGAGCGCTGGCTGGCCATGGAAGAGCCCGACTGGGCCAAGGTCAGCTTCCCGCGCATCGACTACCAGGACAGCTACTACTACGCCGCGCCGAAGAAGAAGGAGGGGCCCAAGAGCCTCGACGAGGTCGACCCCGACCTGCTGGAAACCTACAAGAAGCTGGGCATCCCCCTGCGCGAGCAGGAGGTTCTGGCGGGCGTCGAGGGCGCGCCCCGCTATGCCGTCGACGCCGTGTTCGACAGCGTCAGCGTGGTGACCACCTTCAAGAAGGAGCTGGCCCAGGCCGGCGTCATCTTCTGCTCCATGAGCGAGGCGATCCGCGAGCATCCGGAACTGGTGCGCCGGTACCTGGGCTCGGTGGTCCCGGTCAGCGACAACTATTTCGCCTGCCTGAACGCGGCGGTCTTCTCGGACGGCAGCTTCGTCTATGTGCCGCCGGGCGTGCGCTGTCCGATGGAGCTGTCGACCTATTTCCGGATCAACGCCGAGAATTCCGGCCAGTTCGAGCGCACCCTGATCATCGCCGACAAGGGGGCCTACGTCTCGTACCTGGAGGGCTGCACGGCCCCCATGCGCGACGAGAACCAGCTTCACGCCGCCGTGGTCGAGCTGGTCGTCCTGGACGACGCCGAGATCAAATATTCAACCGTCCAGAACTGGTACCCGGGCGATCCGGAGACCGGGAAGGGCGGCATCTACAACTTCGTGACCAAGCGCGCGGACTGCCGCGGCGACCGCTCGAAGGTGTCATGGACGCAGGTCGAGACCGGCTCGTCGATCACCTGGAAGTATCCCTCCTGCGTCCTGCGCGGAAACGAGAGCTCCGGCGAGTTCTATTCCATCGCCATCACCAACGGCCGCCAGCAGGCCGATACCGGCACCAAGATGATCCACCTTGGCGCCAACACCCGCTCGCGGATCATCTCCAAGGGGATCAGCGCGGGGAGGTCGTCCAACACCTACCGCGGCCTGGTCTCGGCCCACCCCAAGGCCAAGGGCGCGCGCAACTTCACCCAGTGCGACAGCCTGCTGATCGGCAAGCACTGCGCCGCTCACACGGTGCCCTACATCGAGGCCCGCAACGGGCAGTCGAAGTTCGAGCACGAGGCGACCACGACCCGCCTGTCGGAGGACCAGCTCTTCTACGCCATGCAGCGCGGCCTCTCGCAGGAAGAGGCGGTGCAACTGCTGGTCAATGGTTTCGTCAAGGACGTGCTGCAAGAGTTGCCCATGGAGTTCGCGGTAGAGGCCCAGAAGCTGGTGGCCATATCGCTAGAGGGGAGTGTGGGATGACGGGGCGGCCGACCTACGAGGGCGAGCAGACGGCGGTCGACGCCGAGGGCAACATGTTGCGCGAGTGGGACGGGGTCGTGCTGATGCGCGCCCTGGCCTCCACCGCGGCGGGCAACTGCGATCCGGCCCCGACCGAGATCCCCGCGGGCACGCGGGCGACGGCGATCACGTTGCTCGACCCTGAGTCGGGCCTGTTCGATCTCGAATGCTACCTGGACGAGAGTGGTGAGACCTACGCCTTCGCCCACGGCAGCGGCGCGGACGTGCGCGTCGTCGAGAAGATCGAGGACAAGAAGGCGGTGGAGCTGTGACCACCCGGACGCGCAAGCCCAGGGTTCTGACGCTGAAAGACGCGTTCGAAACCGAGTTCGCGCGTCGCGAGATGGAGCGCCGCGCCCGGGAGGAGGCCGAGCGGCGGCAGCAGGAGGCAGATCTCGAGGGCGCCCAGGCGCTGCACGCCGCCGTCACCGCCGACGGCGACTTCCTGGCTGGCCGGAACCTCAGCGCGGACGTCCGCCGCTATACGGTCTCGGTCGACCACGCGAACTACCGCATCGCCGCCTATTTCGAGGGCGGCAAGGCCAGCGTCACGCTGTCCGACAAGCGCGGCGGCGCGCCGGGTTCCGGCACGCCCCGCAAACAGGAGACCGTCGAGAGCGTCGAGGACGCGCTGAAGGTCATGGCCCAGTTCCTCGCCGATGAGGCCCGCTAGAATGCTGTCCGTTTCCAACCTGCACGCCGCCGTCGAGGACAAGGAGATCCTCAAAGGGCTCTCCCTGGAGGTGCCCGCCGGCGAGGTGCACGCGATCATGGGGCCGAACGGCGCCGGCAAGTCGACGCTGAGCTACGTCCTGACCGGCCGCAGCGGCTACGAAGTTACGGCCGGCAAAGTCACCCTCGAGGGTGAAGATCTGCTGGCCCTGGAACCCAACGAGCGGGCGGCCAAGGGCGTCTTCCTGTCGTTCCAATATCCCCTGGAAATTCCGGGGGTTCCGGCCCTTACCTTCATCCGCACGGCGCTCAACGCCCAGCGCAAGGCCCGCGGCGAGCCGGAGGTGACGGCCCCCGAGTTCCTGAAGCTGGCCCGCGCCAAGGCCGCCGAGCTGAAGATCGACTTCGACATGCTCAAGCGCGCCCTCAACGTCGGCTTCTCCGGCGGCGAGAAGAAGCGGATGGAGATCTTCCAGATGGCGATGCTGTCGCCCCGCTTCCTGATCCTCGACGAGACGGACAGCGGCCTCGACATCGACGCCCTGCGCATCGTGGCCGACGGCGTCAACGCCCTGCGCTCGCCGGACCGCGCCATGCTGGTGATCACCCACTACCAGCGCCTGCTCGACTACATCAAACCCGACAAGGTCCACGTGCTGGCCGGCGGCCGCATCGTCGCCACCGGCGGGCCGGACCTGGCGCTGGAGCTGGAGCGCGAAGGCTACGACAAGTACGCGAGGGCCGCTTGAGCGTCGTCTCCGCCATACGCACCCGGGACGCCGCCGAGCTTCCCGGCAAGCGCGACGAAGCCTGGCGCTGGACCGACCTACGCGGCCTGATCCGGCAGGTTCCGGCGCCCTCCGATGAGCTGGACGTCTCCGCGCTGCACGCGGGACCGTTCGACGCCCTGGCCGATGAAGTGCTGGTCGTCGCGAATGGCCGCGGCGCGGCGCACATCGGCGTCGAGCCCGGCGAGTCCAAGGTCGTGGCTCTCCGCATCGTTTCCCGCGGCGACGGCGCCCACGCGGCCCGCATCTCCGTGGACGTGGAGGTCGCGGGACGGCTGACGATCCTGGAGAGCTACGAAGGCGACGCCGGCGGCTATCTCAGCCAGACGGGCCTGATGCTGAGCCTGGGCAAGGACGCGGCCGTGGAGCGCATCGTGCTGGCGTCCGACGGCGCAGAGGGCGTGACGGTGAGTCAGGCCGAGGTCGACCTGGCCCCGGGCGCCCGTTTCGCGCAAAGCGTCCTGACCTCCGGCGCGCGCCGCCAGCGGCTGGAAACGGTGGTCCGTCACCCCGGCGGTCACGCGGATCTGCGCCTCGACGGCGTCTATCTGCTGGCCGACAAGCGCCACGCCGACCTGACCACGGCGGTGACCCACCAGGCGGTCGACGGGACCACCCAGCAGCTCACCAAGGGCGTGGTCCGCGACCAGGCCCGGGCGGTGTTCCAGGGCAAGATCGTCGTGGCCGAGGGCGCCGACCGCACCGACGCACGCATGGGTCACCACGCCCTGATCCTGTCGGATCGCGCCGAGGTCGACGCCAAGCCCGAGCTGGAGATCTACGCCGACGACGTCTCCTGCGCGCACGGCAACACGGTGGGCGCCCTGGACGACGACGCCCTGTTCTACGCCCGCCAGCGGGGCATTCCCGAGGACGAGGCCCGCGCCCTGCTGACCGAGGCCTTCATCGGCGAGGTCGTCGACCGGATCGGCCACGAAGCCGCCCGAGAGATCGCCCGCGCCTGGATCGGCGAAAGGCTGAGGGGCTAACCATGGCCTTCGACGCCGAAGCGGTCCGCAACGAATTCCCGATCCTGTCGCGCCAGGTGCACGGCAAGCCGCTGGTCTATCTCGACAGCGCCGCCTCAGCGCAGAAGCCGCGGGCGGTGATCGAGGCGATGACCCATGCGATGGAATACTCCTACGCAAACGTCCATCGCGGCCTCCATACCCTGGCCAACGAGACCACCGACGCCTACGAGGCGGCCCGCCGGAAGGCCGCGGCGTTCATCGGCGCCCACGAGAACGAGATCGTCTTCACCAAGGGCGGCACCGAGGCGGTGAACCTGGTCGCGGCGGGCCTCGGCGCCACGCTGCACCCCGGCGACGAGATCGTGCTCTCGGAGATGGAGCACCACGCCAACATCGTGCCCTGGCACTTCCTGCGCGAGCGCAAGGGCGTGGTGCTGAAGTTCGTGCCGGTCACGGACGACGGCGCCCTGGACCTGGAAGCCTACCAGCGCCTGCTGGGGCCGAAGACCCGGGTTGTGGCGCTGAGCCACATGTCCAACGTCCTGGGCACCATCAACGACGCCAAGTCGCTGGCGCGCATGGCGCATGACGTCGGCGCTCTGGTGCTGTTCGACGGCTGCCAGGCCATCGTCCACAAGCCCGTGGACGTGAAGGACATCGACGCGGACTTCTACGTCTTCTCGGGCCACAAGCTGTACGGCCCCACCGGCATCGGCATCCTCTATGGCAAGGCCGAGCGACTGGCCGCGCTTCCACCCTACCAGGGCGGCGGCGAGATGATC
>Ga0155080_133_pt2 | contig 71741 bp, 69 predicted proteins | sample RifCSPhighO2_01_FD_106048 | JGI IMG/M metagenome (GOLD analysis project Ga0155080, IMG submission 106048) | Phenylobacterium sp. RIFCSPHIGHO2_01_FULL_69_31 | reverse complement strand
CCGTCATGCGAAAGCTCATCGAAGCCGCCCACCTGGTGCTCGCACGGGGCAACCCATGGTCCGCAACGCCCACCACCTGAAACATGGTTGCTCCACCATGCTGCGCATGGTCCCCCTCCCCCTACGGGTGAGGAGAGCCCGGCAGCGACGTCCACAATAATCCTAGTCTATCGCCGCCCAGTTGCCGTGGAAGCCGAACGGCATCCTGCGCGGCATCTCCGCGATGGCCACGGGGCCTTTCTCGATGTCCTGCGCTTCGAAGATCGCCAGGTCCGAGCGGTTCTCGTCTGCCCGCCAGATCACCGCGGTGAGCCAGCCGTCGCCCTCCGCAGCGTCGGCCGAGCGGGGCACGAACACCGGCTCGGACGTCAGGTCCCCGCCGTTCAGCTGATAGACCTGCCGCTTGCCCGTCTGCAGGTCGAGATGGGCGATGGCGCACTGCTTGATGGTGCCGCTGCCGGTCGGATCGGCGGCGTACCAGCCATGGCGGTGCCTCAGCGTCTCCACCCGCGGATCGACGCGCGGGAACTCCCCGTCCAGGTCGTCCAGCGGGGTCTCCTTGATCGCGTCCGAGGCGTCGTTCAGGTCGAAGGTCCAGCGCACCAGCCGGGCCGCGGCCTTGTCGCCCGGCGAGCCGTCGGCCTTGGGGAACAGCGGCGCCACGTCGTAGCGCATCACGTCGCAGAAGATCTTGCCGTCCTCCTCCCAGCTGTTCAGCGGGTGGAAGACGTAGCAGGCCTCGGTGTTGAACCAGCGGATGGTCGAGACGTCGGCATCCCGACGCATGACGCCCACGTACGAGCCCTTCTCCGGCTCCCAGGCGAACGCCGGCTTGCCGCTCATCGCCCGCTCCAGGCTGGCCGTCAGCGGCAGGATCGGGAACAGGGCGTGGTTCTCGGTGACCATGAAGTCGTGGACCATGCAGGCGAAGGGCGCCTGGAAGTCCTGGCGGCGCACCAGCCGGCCGGCCTTGTCCGTGACGCCATAGCTCATCCCCGCCGACAGCGGCATCTGGCCGACGCCATAGGCGAACCACACCATCTCGCCCGTCTTGGGGTCGAGCTTCGGGTGGGCGGTGACCTTGCCCTTGAACTCGCGATCGTAACCCTTCGACTCCAGGGTCCGCGGGTCCATGCCGAAGGGGTGGTGGCCCTCCTCCAGCGCCAGCAGCTTCCCGGCGTGCCAGACGATGTTGGTGTTGGCCACGCCGCCCTCGTTGCCGATCGCCAGCGGGTCGGTGGTCATCGGATTGCCGAAACTGCCGAACAGCGAGCGGCCGTGCTCGTGCTCCAGCTCCCACTTGGGCGTGCGGACGTAGCGGTTGCGGTAGCTGACCTTGCCGTCCGCCACGTAGAAGCCGTGGACCATGCCGTCGCCGCCGAACCAGTGGTGGTTGGGGTCCCGGGGCTCGAACTGCGGGTTCGGGCCGATGCGGAACAAAGCGCCGCGCAGGCCCGGCGGAATCTCACCCTTCACCGTCAGGTCGAAGTCGTCTTCCGACCGGATCGGGGCGAAGTTCCCCGCCAGATACGGATTGATGCGCACATCGCCGTCCATGGTCGTCGCCTCCACTTGCTTGTTGTAACTTACGTTGTAAATTCATGCGGGAGGCCGTACCCCTTGGCAAGCCTTTTCTGCAGCAGCCGAGTCGAATGCCGCGCGTCCTGACCGAGACCGATGTCGCCGACTTCCGCGAGCGCCTGTGCGCCGCCGCCGAGCGGCTGTTCGCGGAGAAGGGGCCCGATGCGGTCACCATGCGCCAGCTGGCCTCGGCGCTGGGCGTCTCGCCCATGACCCCCTACCGGTACTTCCAGGACAAGGACGACATCCTGGCGGCCGTGCGGGCCAACGGCTTCAACCGGTTCGCGGAGGCGCTGGAGGCGGCGCGCGGCAGCGCCAAGAGCGCCCGGGCCAAGGCCGCGGCGGTCGGCGAGGCCTATGTCCGCTTCGCCTTCGACCACCCGCACACCTACAAGCTGATGTTCGACCTGAACCAGCCGATGGACGACGCGTATCCCGAGCTAGTGGACGCCGGCCGCCGCGCCCACGAGACCCAGACCGCTTGGGTCAAGGACCAGATCGAGGCCGGCGAGATGGCCGGCGATCCCGAGCAGATCGGCGCCATGTTCTGGGCCGCGACCCACGGGGTGGTGGTCCTGGAGATGGCCGGCAAGCTGCCCGCCGGCGCCGCCCGCGACCTGCACCACCAGATCAGCGCCACCCTGGCCAAGGGCCTCAAGCCCGGCGCTTGACGGCCCTTCAGGGAAACCTGCGACCATGCCCGGCAATCAGCGGGAGGCGGGCGTGGCGGACATCAGACCCTTTGAAGTGACCTGGACCGAGGCCGAGGTCGGCCGCGTGCTGGACCAGGTCCGCGCCTACCCTTGGCCGCCGGCGCCGGACGTCCCCGACGGCTGGGCCTACGGCTGCGACGGCGCCTACCTGAAGGGGCTCTGCGACCACTGGACCGCCGCCTACGACTGGCGCGCCGCGGTGGCCGACCTCAACCGCTTCCCGCAGTTCACCGCCCGGGTCGAGGAGTTCGATCTCCACTTCCTCCACGTGGTGGGCGGGGCTGGCGGCAAGCGGCCGCTCCTGGTGACGCACGGCTGGCCGGGCTCCCACTACGAGTTCTGGCAGTCGATCGAGAAGCTGGCCTTCCCGTCGCGCTTCGGCGGCGATGCGGCCGACGCCTTCGACCTGGTGGTCCCCTCTCTCCCCGGCTTCGGCTTCTCCTCCAAGCCCGCCCGGCCCATCGGCCAGCGCACCACCGCGCGCCTGTTCAACACCCTGATGACCGAGGTGCTGGGCTATCGCAGCTATCTCGCCCAGGGCGGGGACTGGGGCGCCATGGTCACCTCCTGGCTCGGCCGCGAGCACGGGGCCAGCGCTCGGGCCATCCATCTCAACATGCTGGGCTTCCGGCCGCACGGGGGCCCGACGAGCGAGGCCGAGATCGCCTGGGCCCAGAAGCAGGCCGCCGCCATGGACATGATGGGCGCCTATTTCCGGCTGCAGGTCTCCAAGCCCCAGTCCATCGCCTGGATGGGCGCCGGCAATCCCGTGGGCCAGGCCGCCTGGATCGCCGAGCGCTTCCACGACTGGTCGGACCTGCGGGCCAAGACCCTGGACGAGGCCCATCCCAAGGACCGCCTGCTCACCAACATCATGCTCTATGTGATGACCGGCAGCTTCACCTCCGGCGCCTGGTACTACCGCGGCATGGTGGAAGAGGGCGGTCTCGCGCTGGCGGCCGGCGAGCGGGTCGAGACCCCCACCGCCTTCGCCAATTTCCCGGGCGAGCCGCTCTATTCCGCCCCGCCCCGCGCCTTCGCCGAGCGCGCCTACAACATCGTCCGCTGGACCGACCAGCCCCGCGGCGGCCACTTCGCCGCCATGGAGGAACCCGACCTCTTCGTCGCCGACGTCCAGGCCTGGGCCCGCGAGCACGGCTGACGCGCCGACGGCGCGTTCGGCAGGTTTGACATCGGGTCTGGCCGCTGCGCGGCGGGAACCGTAGAAGCCCGCCCATGGCCCGCTACGACTTCGCTTCGGACAACACCGCCCCCGCCACGCCCGAAGCGATGGAGGCGATCGTCGCGGCGAACACCGGCTTCACGTCGGGCTACGGCAGCGACCCCGTGAGCGCCCGCGCCGCGGACCTGTTGCGGGAGACCCTGGACGCCGACGCCGAGGTGCGGTTCGTGGCCTCCGGCACGGCCGCCAACGCGATCTCCATCGGCGCCCTCTGCCGGCCGTTCGAGGCGGTGCTGGCGCACGAGCACGCCCACATCTGCACGGATGAGACCGGCGCCCCAGGCCTCTTCGGCCACGGCCTGGGGCTCTTCGGCCTCCCGGGAGCCTCGGGCAAGATCGATCCAGCCGCCCTCGCCGGACCGCTGAACGCCCCCGACGTTTCGCACCGCCAGTCTCCCGCCGCCCTGTCGATCACCAACGCCACCGAGTACGGCACGGTCTACACGGAGGGCGACCTGCGCGCCCTGATCGGCCCGGTGAAGGCCAAGGGCTATGGCGTGCACCTGGACGGCGCGCGCCTGGCCAACGCCGCCGCCGCCGGCTTCGACCTCAGGGCCATCGCCGGCCTGGGCGTCGACATCCTGGTGGTGGGTGGGACCAAGGCCGGCATGCCGCCGACCGAAGCCGTGGTGATCTTCGACCGCAACATCGCCCGCCGCTTTGACGCACGGCTGAAACAATCCGGCCAGCTTCCTTCGAAGGGCCGGTTCTACGCCGCGCCCTTCATCGGCATGCTGGCCGGCCACGCCCTGATCCGGCACGCGGCGCACGCCAACGCCATGGCCCGCCGCCTCGCGGACAGGATGCCGTTCCGCGTCATCCATCCCGTTGAGGCGAATGCGGTTTTCGTCGAGATGGACGAGGCGCGGCTGGCGGCGCTCCACGCCGCGGGCTGGTTCGTCTACCGCTTCCTCGACGGCTCGGTCCGCTTCATGTGCTCCTGGGCCACCACCGAGGATTCGGTGGACGAAATCGCCGAGACCCTACGCAGCATTGCCTAAATCGGTCGGCCGGGAGTCTGTCCGACCGGGGCATGGCCTTGCCGCAACCGGGCGATGTGTGGCGCCGAAGCCGCAAATCGTGGAAAATCCGTAATGTTACCCGACCGTTCGTCGTAACTGCGGCCGCTTTTCGTTGCCCGCGTGACACGTGCGTGACAGCTATCGAGACCACCCTCAGGTGCAGGGTTCGTCAGCCATCGACGTGAAGCCGCGTCGACGCGAGGAGAGCTGTGCGCCCGAGGGAACAAGCGTCGGCATCGCCTGGCGCCCTCCACGTAACCCGTTTCCAGGCCGGGGGGCCGCAAGAATGAAAGTCCAAATGAACACGAAGCTTCGAAGCGCGCTGCTCGCGTCAGCCGCTGCCTCCGCAACCCTGCTCGCCATGCCCACCATCGCCCAGGCGCAGGACGCCGGCGAAGGCGTCGACGTCGGCGAAATCGTCGTCACCGGCTCGCGCATCCGCCGCGACACCTTCAGCGCGCCGCAGCCGCTCGCGGTCGTCAGCGCGGAAGCCATCCGGGAGTCCGGCCAGACTTCGATCGGCGACATTCTCCTGGATCAGCCGTCGATCAACCCGAACCAGAACGCGCAGACCACCTCGGGTACGCTGTTCCTGGCGGGTCAGGCGCGCGCTGACATCCGCGGCCTCGGCGCCACCCGCACCCTGGTGCTGATGGACAACCGTCGCCTGCCGTTCTCCGACGCCTCGTCGCCTGCCGTCGACCTCAACACCATTCCCTCGCTGATGGTGGAACGGATCGAGACGGTGCCCGGCGGTGTCTCCGCGGTGTATGGCTCGGAAGCCATCGCCGGCGTCGTCAACTTCATCATGAAGAAGGAGCACGAAGGCCTCGAGCTCGACATCCAGGGCGGCATCACCGAGGAGAACGACGGCGAGGAATTCCGCGCCGGCTTCAACTGGGGCAAGAAGTTCTTCGATGACCGGCTGAACGTGCTGGTCGGCGGTGAATACGCCACGCTCGACAAGATCATGCAGCGCGACCGGGACCAGCTCTACCCGGGCTTCCGCCGGAACAACGCCCCCGGCGTCAATCCCCAGCCCATCATCCCCAACTCGCGCACCAACAGCAACACGACGGCGACCTTCCAGCTGATCGGCGGCAACGTGGTGGGCACGGCGCGCGCCGTGACGCTGGACGCCCGCAACCCCACGCAAGTCGTGCGCCTGTCGCCCGCCTGCTCGACCCAGACCGTTCAGCCCAACTGCCAGGACGAAGCGCTCACCTACAGCAACGTCTTCAGCGCGCTGCAGGGCAAGGCGAACCGGGGCGTTCTGCGCACCTACATGGACTACAAGATCACGGACACCTTCAAGGCGTTCGTCGATGCTTCCTACGTGAAGGTCAGCGGCTACGGCATCTTCGGCCCGGCATTCTCGAACGCGGCCGGCGGCGGCACCATGCCGCTCGTGCTGCGTGGCGATAACGCCTACCTGAATGGTCCGGGCGCCACGGCCGCCGCGCTGCGCGCTGAATGGCTGGCGGCCGGCAAGACCCTCACCCAGGGTTCGACCGCGAACGTCGGCAAGCAGTTCGTCGAATTCGGCGGCCGCGACGTGAAGACCGAGCGGGAACAGTACCGCATCGCCGGCGGCATCGAGGGTCAGTTCGAGACGTTCGGGCGGCAAGTGAACATGGACGGCTACGTCCAGTATTCGCGGCTGGACGGCACGACGATCTCCTACAACGTGCCGAACGTCGCCCGCGTCCAGCAGGCGACCGATGCCGTGATGCTGAATGGCCAGGTGGTGTGTCGTGACGCGGCGGCCCGGGCCGCGGGCTGCACGCCCTGGGACCTCGTCAACGGCCCGTCGCGCGAAGCCATCCTGTTCACCAACGCCAACTCGACGACCGACCAGAAGATCACCCAGACGGTGGCGGGCCTGAACTTCGCCACCGAGCTGTTCGAACTCCCGGCCGGCCCGGTGGGCGTGGCGTTCGGCGCCGAGTACCGCAAGGAAACGAGCTTCTTCGAGCAGGACGCCCTGGGCGCCTCCGGCGCGCTGTTCTTCAACGCGATCGGCACCCGCGAGGGTTCCTACAACGTGAAGGAAGCCTACGGCGAAGTCCGGATCCCCATCCTGAAGGACGTGCCGTTCGCCGAAGAGCTCAGCGTCGAACTGGCTGGCCGCGTCTCCGACTACTCGACGATCGGCGGCACGGATCAATACCGGATCGCGGCCACCTGGGCGCCGGTCCGCGACATCCGCTTCCGGGCCAGCGAGTCCACCGCGGTGCGCGCGCCGAACATCATCGAGCTGTTCTCGCCGCAGAGCCGGAACTTCACCACCACCGCGACGGACCCCTGCGATGCAGCGGTCTTCGCGGGCGCCACGGCGGCCCAACAGGCTGCCCGTCGCGTCACCTGCGCCGCGGCCATCCCCGGATGGAACTCGGCGACCTTCCAGTCGAACTTCGGCGCGGGACGTCCGTCTCTGGCGCTCCTCCAGGGCGGCAACCCCGACCTCGGGCCGGAAACCGCGCACACCTACCAATACGGTGTCGTGGTCCAGCCGCGGTGGATCCCGGGCCTCCAGATCTCGGTGGACTTCTTCAAGTACAACATCGACGGTCAGGTCGGCACGATCCCGATCAACACGCTGTTCAACCAGCTCTGCTACGACGACGCGACCACCGCGTACGCCTCCAACCCGTACTGCGCCCAAATCCGCCGTGACCCCACCGGGACGGGCGGCAGCGGCATCGTCGGCGGCGTGTCCGAGGTCGTCTTGGTCCAGCAGAACGTGGCCAAGGTGAAGGTCGAAGGCTACGACTACTCGATCGCCTACGGCTTCCGGACCGAGGACCTGTTCGGCCAGGACTACGGTGACATCGCGATGCGCCTGGACGCGACGTGGATGTACCAGTTCCAGCTGCAGGGCCTTCCCGGCCAGGCGTTCACCCAGCTCGCGAACACGATCAACAACGCGACGCCGGAGTGGCGGGCCACCGGCTCTGTCCGCTGGACCAAGGACAAGCTCTCGCTGACCTGGAGCACGCTCTGGATCGACTCCATGATCGCGAACAACGCGTTCCAGCCGAGCCAGCTCGACCCGTACTACACGGGCGACTACTACCGGCATGATATGCGCGTGTCCTACAAGTACAGCGACGAGCTGTCCCTGCGGGCCGGCATCATCAACGTGTTCGACCGCTATCCGCCGAAGATCTCGGACAACCAGATCTTCACCGGGACGGGCGTCGGCGCGTCGCAGTACGACAACCGCGGCCGGTTCTTCTTCATCGGCGCGAACATGAACTTCTAAGTCGGATTGGCCGGGGCCTTCGGGTCCCGGCCTTTGCGGCGACCTGATAGCGAAAGAGCCGCCGGGGCGACCCGGCGGCTCTCTTGTTTTCGGCGCTGTGGCGGCGGCTATTCCGCCGGCTGCAGCGACTTCTTCACGACCGCGCCGGCCAGCCGGCCCGTGATGATCTCCTCGGCCTCGCGCACGATGCGATGGATCAGCTCGGCGCAGGTGGGGATGTCGTGGATGAGGCCCTGGACTTGGCCCGCCGACCAGATGCCGTAGTCCGGGTCCCCGGCCTCGTAGACCACCTTGCCGCGGGCGCCGGCCACCAGGTCCTTCACGTCCTCGAACTTGGCGCCGCCGGCCCGCTCGATCCGCACCACTTCGTCCGAGACCGCGTTCTTCGCCACGCGGGCGGTGTTGTGCATGGTCCGGAAGATCAGGTTGGTCTGGCGCTCGTCGTTGGCGACGATCTGCTCCTTCACCTTCTGGTGGATCGGGCTCTCGACCGTGGCCATGAAACGGGTGCCCATGTTGACGCCCTCCGCCCCGAGGGCCAGGGCCGCCACCAGGCCGCGCGCATCGCCGAAGCCGCCCGAGGCGATCATCGGGATCTTCACCTTGTCGGCCGCGGCCGGGATCAGGATCAGGCCGCCCACGTCGTCCTCGCCCGGGTGACCGGCGCATTCAAGGCCGTCGATGGAGATGGCGTCCACGCCCATCCGTTCGGCCGACAGCGCGTGGCGGACCGCGGTGCACTTGTGGATCACCTTCACGCCATGGGCCTTGAAGTGGTCGACGTGCTCCTGCGGCTTGTAGCCAGCCGTCTCGACGATCTTCACGCCCATGTCGATGATCGCCTGGCGGTACTCTGCGTACGGCGGCGGCGTGATCGCCGGCAGGATGGTCAGGTTCACGCCGAACGGCTTGTCGGTCAGCTTGCGCGCCTTCTCGATCTCCCGGCGCAGGTCGTCGGGCGTCGGCTGGGTCAGGGCGGTGATGAAGCCCAGGCCGCCGGCGTTGGCCACCGCGGCCACCAGCTCGGCCCGGCCCACCCACTGCATCCCGCCCTGGACGACCGGATGTTCGATCCCGAAAGTCTCGGTGAAGCGCGTCCTGAGCGCCATTGGCATCCTCCCAAACAATTGTTCGGATGCAGTTGAACTCCCATACCCCACGTCAAGCAAGCGGCGGGGGCTTGGGCCTTTACTGGATGCCGCTGCGCCCGATGGCGTAGAAGCGCTCGGCACGCTTGGTCTTCAGCTCCTCGGCCGAGAGCCCCTCCAGCGCCTTCAGCTCCTCCTCGACCGCATCGCCCACCGCGGTCATGGCGGCTTCGGGGTCGGAGTGGGCGCCGCCCGCCGGCTCGGGGATGATCCGGTCGACGATCTTCAGCTTCACGAGATCCTGGGCGGTGATCTTCATCGCCTTGGCGGCCTCGCCCGGCGTGCGCGCGCCGCGCCACAGGATCGAATTGGCGCCCTCCGGCGGGATCACTGAATAGATGGCGTGCTCCAGGATCAGCACCCGGCTGCCGCAGGCGATTCCCAGCGCCCCGCCCGAGCCGCCCTCGCCGGTGACCACCGCCACCATCGGCACTTCCAGCATCAACGCCTTCTCGGTGGAGCGCGCGATGGCTTCGGCCACGCCCCGTTCCTCTGACGCCATGCCCGGATAGGCGGCCGGCGTGTCGACGAAGCTGATCACCGGCAGCTTGAACCGCTCGGCCAGTTCGAACAGGCGCACGGCCTTGCGATAGCCCTCGGGGCGCGCATAGCCGAAGTTGTGCTTCACGCGGGTGACGGTGTCGCGGCCCTTCTCGTGGCCCATGATCACCACGGGCTGGCCTCGGAACCGGCCGATGCCGCCCATGATCGCCTGGTCGTCGGCGAACTTGCGGTCGCCGCGCAGTTCCTGGAACTCCTCGATCAGGGCGCCGACGTAGTCCACGAAGTGCGGCCGGTCGGGATGGCGCGCCACCTGCGTCTTCTGCCAGGCGTCGAGGTTCGAATAGGCCTCGATGCGCAGCTCCTGCGCCCGCGCCCGCAGGGATTCCAGCTCCTCCTCCACGCCGCCGCCGGCGGTTTCCGAGAGCTTGGAGAGTTCCTCGATCTTGGCTTCGAGGTCGGCGATCGGTCGCTCGAACTCGAGGTAGTGCGCGGCCATCAGGCGTCCGTCCGTAAGAGGCTGCCGCCTCGGGAAGCGGCGGAAAGTAGGGCTGAACCGTCGCCGTCACAAGCGGTGAGGATGGGGCCCGGTTCCGGTCCGACGGAACGGTCAAGCCTCAGGAGTCGTTTGGCGTGATCGAGGAGACCAGGAGCTAGAGATGAAAAACGTCATAAAGATCGGAATGGCCTCGGCGCTGGCCCTCGCCACCGCCATGCCCGCCGTCGCCCAGCAGTACCGGCCGACGGACGAGTATGTCCGCGAACAGCGGGCCTACGACGCCCAGCGCGCGCAATACGAAGACCAGCGCGCCCAATACGAGGAGCGCCGCGAAGACTATCGCGAGACCCGCCGCGACTATCGTCAGGCGCGTAGAGACTATGAACGCCGCCTCGCCGAGTGGAACCGCGCCCGGGTGATCTACGACCGCCGCTATGGCTCCGGCGCCTATGCGCGGATGTACGCCCGCCCGGTGTGGGACCAGACCTACTGGACCCGTAATGAGCCGCCGCCCTACGCCGGCTATTACGGCCGCCCCGCCTCGGCGACCAACGTCCCCTGCACCACCCGGAGCGGCAACGGCAACACCGTGGCCGGCGGCGTGCTTGGCGCCCTGGCCGGCGCGGTGCTCGGGTCCCAGGTCGCCTCGCGCGGCGCACGGACCGAAGGCGCCGTCCTGGGCGGCGTGGCCGGCGCCGTGATCGGCGGCGCGGTCGGCAACTCGCGCGACAACGACTACAAGTGCGACAATCGCGGACCCTACTTCTCGTACGACGACACGGTTCCGTACCGCGAAGGCCGCACCCGCTACTCGTCGGCCTACGACACGAATTATTACCAGCGCCAGCGCTGCCGCCTGGCCCCGGCGCCCGTCGACGCCTACGGCCGCGACATCCGCTACGTCCGCGTCTGCCCGGACAGCGACGGCCGCTACCGCATCACGGGCTGATCGGGAGGTCCCTCCCTTAATGGGGAGGGACAGACCGCGAAGCGGCAGGGTGGGGAATGCGGGTCGGGCTCAGCGCCCGATCGCAAGTTCCCCACCCGACCGTTCGCTTCGCTCCGGCCACCCTCCCTTCGCAGGGAGGTGTGAGGCCTACTTCTTCCGCGCCAGCGGGTGCCGCGTCTGGACCACCTCCCGCAGGCGGTCCGACGCCACGTGCGTATAGATCTGCGTCGTCGCGATATCGGCGTGCCCCAGCAGCGTCTGCACGACCCGCAGGTCGGCTCCGCCCTCCAGCAGGTGGGTGGCGAAGGCGTGGCGGAGCACGTGCGGGCTGACCCGCGCCGGGTCGATCCCGGCATCGGCGGCCGCCTCGTCCAGCACCTGGGCGAACCGCCGCGGCGTCAGGCGGCCGGCCTTGCTCCGCGAAGGGAATAGCCAGGGGTTTGCCTTGTCCCCCTTGGGCAGGAAATGCGGTCGCGCCGCCAGATAGGCCTTCACCGCCGCCCGCGCCGTATCGTTCAGCGGCGCCAGCCGCTCCTTGCCGCCCTTTCCCCTGACGATCAGATAGGCCGGGTCCCGCTGCAGCGCCGCCAGCGGCAGGGCCGTCAGCTCCGAGATCCGCAGGCCCGAGGCATAGGCCAGCTCCACCATGCAGCCGAAGCGCAGCCCCTGCGCCCCGTCGCGGGCCGACGCCGCGCCGATCAGGCGGTCCATCTCCTCGCGGCTCAGCACCTTGGGCAGCGGCCGGCCCTTCTTCGGCGCCTCCACCCGGCGCGAGGGGTCGTCGTTCCGCCAGCCCTCGCCCAGGACGAACCGGTAGAACTGCCGCACCGCCGCTCGCCGCCGGGCCGCCGTGGCGGGCGACAGGCCCCGCGCGCCCAGGTCGGCGAAATAGGCCTCCACGTCCTCGGCCGAGGCGTCCGCCAGGCCACGTCCACGCCCCGCCAGAAACTGGCCGGCGTCGGTCAGGTCGCGGGAATAGGCCGACAGGGTGTTGCGCGCGGCGGCCCGTTCGACCGCCATCATCTCGAGGAAGGCCTCGGCCCAGTCGGCCCCCTTCGCGCTCATTTCAGGCCTGCCAGGCCCTCGAGCACGAAGAGGCGGGCATCGTCGGCCAGGCCGGCGCGGATCAGGGTGCGGACGATGCGGACGCGGTCGCCCAGGGCCGGGCCGGCCGCCCCCGCGTCGGCGCAGGTCCACAGCGCCAGCAGGGCGGCCTCGCCCACCCGCCGGCTGTCGGCGGCGGCCTCCAGCGCCAGGTTTCGGCCGGCCGGCGCCTTGCCCTCGGGCACGGGCAGAGCCGAGATCCGGGCCCGGTCCGGCCCCGGCAGATCGTTGGCCAGCGCCGCCAGCAACAGCGCCGCCGCCTGCAGCCGCGGCTTGGACTTGGGGTCGGTCGCCTCGGCGGCGGCCGCGATCAGCGCCGAGACCCCGCCCTCGGGCGGCAGGCCCGACACCACCGCCTGGGCCAGGCCGCCGATCTGGCCATCGATGACCGTCACGTCGAAGGCGGGCGCCGCCGGCTCCGCGCCCGAAAGCGCTGCGGCCACCGCGGGACCGGGTTTGGCCGCCGTGAGGTCCAGCGCCAGGCTCTTCGACAAGGCCAGGTCCAGGCCGTTGCGCAGCGAGGCCGCGCCCGGCGCGGTCCCCGACAGCTTGGCGGCCATCAGCCGGCCATAGACGGCGTCCCGCGCCTGGGCCTGGGCGAGGTCGAAGGTAAGCTGGGCCTGCGCCCCCTGCCCCGCCTCGACCTGGCAGAACGCGCGCAGCCGCAGCCAGTAGGGTTCGCCCCGGCCGGCCGATAGCCCCTCGGCGATGGAACAGGCCCGGGCGTTGTCGCCGGCCAGCAGGGCCGCCTCGGCCGCCGCCTGCGAGAGGACGGCGCTGCGCCCCATGCCCGCGGCCCGATCGAGGATGCGGCTGGCCGCGGCCCCGTCGCCCAGGGCGATCAGGGCGCCGGCCCGCGCCCCGGTCAGGGCTTCGTCGTCCGCCGACCCGTCCGGCCCTCGCGCGCCGGTCGCCAGCACGCGCCGCGCCAGAGAGGCGGCGGCGGGCGAGAGCGGCTTGGACGCCAGCATGGGCAGCACGGTCCGCGCGGTCTCGATGGGCGTGCCGCTCCATAGATCGGCGGGCAGGCCGGTATCCCGGCCAGGCGTCGAAAAGGCGTCGGGGGCGGCAAGTTGGACGACCTCCACCTGGGCGTGGGCGGGCGCCGCCGCCAGGATCAGGAGGCTTGCGATGAGGGCGATACGAGACATGGCCGCCAGCTTACCCACGCAGGCACGTTGGCGCGAGGGGGCAGGGTCGTGTAAAGGCTGCGCCGTTCATGGACCGCTACGAACCGCTCCGCCGTCGGACTATCGCGCTTGTGGGCCTCATGGGCGTCGGCAAGTCGAGCGTGGGCCGCCGTTTGGCCAACGCCCTGAGCCTGCCGTTCCGCGATGCCGACGCCGAGGTCGAGGCCGCGGCCGGACGCTCCATTCCCGAAATTTTCGCCGAGCTGGGCGAGCCCGCGTTCCGCGACGGCGAGCGCCGGGTGATCGCCCGCCTGCTGGAGGGGCCGCCCCATGTGCTGGCCACCGGCGGCGGGGCGTTCATGAACGCCGAGACCCGGGCGCTCATCAAGGCGCACGCCATCTCGATCTGGCTGAAGGCGGACCTGGAGGTGCTGGCCCGCCGCGTCGGCCGCAAGGACAGCCGCCCGCTGCTCGCTGGCAAGGATCCCATGGACGTCCTGCGCGCCCAGGCCGAGGTCCGCTATCCCATCTACGCCGAGGCCGACATCACAGTGGAGACGGGCGACACCGCCCATCACATCGCCGTGGGCCAGGTGATCGAGGCCATGTCGAAATATCTGGGCGAGACCTGCGAATGAGCCTCACCGTACCCGTGGGGCTCGGCGAGCGGACCTATGACGTCGTGGTGGGCCAGGGCCTGCTGGACGTCGCCGGCCGCCTCATCGCCCCGTTCCAGACGCGCGGCCGCACGGCGGTGGTGTCCGACGAGACCGTCTGGCGCCTGCACGGCGAACGGCTCACCGCCGCCCTGGCCGCCGCGGGCATCACCGCCCTGCCGGTGATCGTCCCGCCGGGCGAGCAGACCAAGAGCTTCGAGGGGCTGGCCGACGTCTGCGACCGGCTGCTGGCCCTGGAGCTGGACCGCGGCGACATCGTCACGGCCTTCGGCGGCGGCGTGGTCGGCGACCTCGCCGGGTTCGCGGCGGCGATCTACAAGCGCGGTATCGACTTCGTGCAGATCCCCACCACCCTCCTGGCCCAGGTCGACTCCTCGGTCGGCGGTAAGACCGCCATCGACACGCCCCGGGGCAAGAACCTGGTGGGCGCCTTCCACCAGCCGAAGCTGGTGCTGGCCGACCTGTCGGTCCTCTCCACCCTGCCCGATCGCGAGATGCGCGCCGGCTACGCCGAGATCGTCAAGTACGGCCTCCTGGGCGACCCGGCCTTCTTCGAGTGGCTCGAGGCCAATGTTGCGGCCGTCCTCGCGCGCGATCCGGACGCCCTGTCCCAGGCCGTGGCCCGCTCGGTCCAGATGAAGGCGCAGATCGTCGCCGAGGACGAGAAGGAACAGGGCCGCCGCGCGCTCCTGAACCTCGGCCACACCTTCGGCCACGCCCTGGAATCCGAGACCGGCTACGGCGAGGCCCTGCTGCACGGCGAGGCGGTCGGCGCCGGCATGGCGCTGGCGTTCCGCTTCTCGGCCGCGCAAGGGTTGGCCAGCGGGCAGGACGCCGTCCGCGCCACCCGCGCCATCGCCGCCGCCGGCCTGCCCACCACCTTGCAGGAGGTGGCGGGCCATCCCTTCGATGCGAACCGCCTGGTCGCCCACATGGGCCAGGACAAGAAGGCCGAGGCCGGCCGCCTGACCTTCATCCTGGCGCGCGCCCTGGGCGAAGCCTTCGTGGCCCGTGACGTGGACGCCGGCGCCGTGCGCGACTTCCTGATCGCGGAAGGCGCAACCCGATGATCGTCGCCCTCATCGCGGCCCTCGCGCCGTCCCTGGTCTTCCTGCTGACGCTCTCGGCCCTCCTGTCGGCCGCCGAGACCTCCATGACCGCCGCCAGCCGCGGCCGGCTGCACCAGCTGGAGCGGGAGGGCGATCGCGCCGCACGGCGGATCAACCGCCTGCTGGGCAACCAGGAAACGATGATCGGGGCCATCCTCCTGGCCAACAACGTCATCAACATCGGCGCTTCGGCCCTGACCACCAGCGTCCTGTCCGTGGCCTTCCCCGGCCCGCTGGGCGCCCTGATCGCCACCGGCGTCATGACCGTGCTGGTGGTGATCTTCGCCGAGATCCTGCCCAAGACCCTGGCCATCGCCCGCGCCGACGACGTGGCCCGCACCCTGTCGGTGCCGACCTTCTGGGTGGTGCGCATCTTCGGCCCGCTGGCCGACGGCGCCCAATGGGTGGTGCGCCTGACCCTGCGCCCGTTCGGGATCAAGCTGGACGCCGGGACCGACGTCCTGGCCGCTCACGAGGAGATCCGCGGCGCGGTGGAATACCACCACTCCGAGGGCCTGGTGGAGACCCGCGACCGCTGGATGCTGGGCGGGGTGCTGGACCTGGGCGAGATGGACGTCTCCGAGGTCATGGTCCACCGCCGCTCGATGGAGACCGTGGACGGCGGCCTCAGCGCCCGCGAGATCGTGGCCGAGACCCTGGCCAGCCAGCACAGCCGCGTGCCGATCTACCGCGACGAGCCCGAGAACGTGGTGGGCGTCCTCCACGTGAAGGACCTCTTGCGCGCCATCACCGACGCCGACGGCCGGATCGACGACCTGGACGTGGGCGCCATCCTGCGCGAGCCCTGGTTCATCCCCGAGACGACCTCGCTCAAGGACCAGCTCGCCGCGTTCCTGAAACGCCAGAACCACTTCGCCCTGGTGGTCGACGAGTACGGCGGCCTGCAGGGCCTGGTCACGCTGGAGGACATCCTCGAGGAGATCGTCGGCGAGATCGAGGACGAGCACGACGTCGTGGCCGCCGGCGTCAAGCCGGCCGACGGCGGCGGGGTCATCGTCGAGGGCTCGGTCACCATCCGCGACCTGAACCGCGCCATGAACTGGAACCTGCCCGACGACGAGGCGGTGACCGTGGCCGGCCTGCTGATCCACGAGGCCCAGGCGATCCCCGAGGTCGGCCAGACCTACACCTTCTACCACCACCGCTTCCGGGTGGAGGCCCGCAAGGGGGCCCGGATCACCTCACTGAAGGTCGAGCCGCTGCCCCGCGAGGACGACGGCGAATAGGCTCAGCCTTCGCGGTAGTAGGGCTCGACCGGGCCCTGCAGCTTCATGGTCAGCGCGTTGCCGTGCCGGTCCTTGGAGTTGCCGACGGCCAGCCGCACCCAGCCTTCGCTGACGCAGTATTCCTCGACGTTGGTCTTGTCCTGGCCCTTGAACCGCACGCCCACGTTCCGCTGCAGGACGTCGGCGTCGTAGTACGGGCTGTTCGGGTCCACCGACAGGCGGTCGGGCAGGGCCGGAGGGGTCTCTTCGCTCATGCGCGGGGAGTTCGCACAGACCTGACCCGCATTCAAGCTGGCGCCGCCCCCTCTTCTCACCCGTAGGGGGAGGGGGACCACCCGCAGGGTGGTGGAGGGGGACCGACGCGGGTCCGGCGCCGCCAGCATGCTCCGAACCGAAGAGCCGATTGCCAAGCCGCCTCCGACGCGGTTCAACAGCGGCCATGAAACTCGCCGTCGCCGCGCTCGCGGCCCTGCTCGCCGCCGCGCCCGCCATGGCCGAAAAGCTTCCCGCCCAACGGATCTTCGAAAGCCCCGACATCTCCGGCCCCCGCGCCAAGGGCGTGAAGCTGTCGCCGGACGGCAAGTCGGTCACCTACATCAAGACCCGCGCCGACGACCTGACGATCACCGACCTCTGGATCGCCGACGTCTCCGGCGGCGAGCCGCGCCTGCTGCTCGACGGCAAGCAACTGGCGCCGGCCGAGCGGGAGCTTTCCGAAGCCGAGAAGGCCCGGCGCGAACGGGCCGGCGTCGCCACCCGCGGGGTCGTCGACTACGACTGGGACGACCAGGGCAAGCTCATCCTCGCGCCGGTCGAGGGCGACGTCTGGGTCTATGACGTCGCGGCGAAACAGGCCCGCCAGATCACCCGCACCGCCGGCGACGAGATCGACGCCAAGATCTCGCCCAAGGGCGGCTACGTCTCCTACGTCCGCGACGACAACCTCTACGTCGTCCCGCTCGCCGGCGGGGCCGAGCGTGCACTCACCGAAGGCGGGACCGAGCTCAAGAGCTGGGGAACCGCCGAGTTCATCGCCCAGGAGGAGATGGACCGCCACACCGGCTACTGGTGGAGCCCCGACGACCGGGCCGTCGCCCTGGCCTTCGTCGACCAGACCGGCGTCGATATCGTCGAGCGCCCAGAGGTGAACGCCACCGGCGCCCGGGTCGTGCCCCAGCGCTATCCCCGCCCCGGGCGGCCGAACGCCCGCGTGGACCTCTACGTCCAGCCCCTGGACGGCGGCCCGCGGGTGAAGGTGGACCTGGGCGCCGAGGCCGACATCTATCTCGCCCGCGTCGCCTGGTCGAAGGACGGCCGGACCCTCTATGTCCAGCGCCAGGCCCGCGACCAGCGCCGTCTCGACCTGCTGGCCGTCGATCCCGCCACCGGCCGGGGCAAGGTGATCCTCACCGAAACCAGCCCGCACTGGGTCGACCTCGGGGACGACTTCAAGCCGCTGAAGGACGGGACCTTCCTCTGGTCGTCCGAGCGGTCGGGCTATCGCCACCTCTACCTCTACGCCGCGGACGGCAAGGTGATCCGCCAGGTGACCGACGGCGCCTGGCCCGTGGAGAAGATCGAGGGTCTCGACGAGGCCGCCCGCACCGTGATCTTCGCCGCGCACAAGGACCGGCCCGGCGAGCGGCGCATCTACGCGGTGTCCTACGCCAAGCCCGCCCAGCCCAAGCCGCTCACCTCGGCCGGCGGCTGGTGGACGGTCACCGTGGCGAGCAAGGGCGGCGCCTTCGCGGGGACCTACGAGGACCCCAGGACCCCGCCGCAGGCCGCCCTCTACCGCGCCGACGGGACCCGCGTGCGCTGGATCGAGGAGAACGCGCTGAAGGCCGGCCATCCGTTCTGGCCCTACGTCGATCGCCTGCGCCCGCCCGAGTTCGGGACCCTCAAGGCCGCGGACGGCAGCGACCTGTGGTGGTCCCTGCGCACCCCGCCCGGCTTCGACCCGGCGAAGAAATATCCGGTGATCGTCCAGGTCTACGGCGGCCCGTCCGGCCCGCGCGTGGCCAGCAACTGGCACACGCCCGAGGACCAGATCCTGCTCGACGCCGGCTACATCCTGTTCCGTCTCGACAACCGCGGCGTCGGCCATCGTTCGGTGGCCTTCAAGACCGCCATCGACCGGCGCATGGGCCAGCTCGAGGTCGACGACCAACTCGCCGGCGCAAAGCACCTGCAGTCCCTGCCCTATGTGGACGCGAACCGCATCGGCGTCACCGGCTGGTCCTACGGCGGCTACATGACCCTCCTGATGCTGACCGCGCCGGACAGTCCCTTCAAGGCGGGCGTCGCCGGCGCCCCGGTCACCGACTGGAAGCTCTACGACACCCACTACACTGAGCGTTTCATGGGCACGCCGGCCAACAACGCCGACGGCTATGCCAAGTCGGAAGTGGTCGGCCGGCTATCCCGCCTGAAGCCGGGCTCGCTGCTCCTGGTGCACGGCATGGCCGACGACAACGTCACCTTCGACCACTCCACCCGCGTGCTGTTCGCGCTCCAGGCCGAGGGCAAGCCGTTCGAGACCATGGTCTACCCCGGCCTGCGCCACCGCGGCGGCTGGACGCCCGCCAACCGCAGGCACCGGGCGCTGCAGACGCTCGACTTCTTCGACCGCAAGCTCAAGGGCGATTAGAGGCCAGCCTCGCCGCCCGCGCCTGGGCCTCCCGGGTGCGCGCCAGGATCCGCGGTGCGAAGTAGTCGATGAAGGCGCGCACCCGCGGCGCATCCTTCAGTTCCGGCCGGGTCAGGATCCAGGTGTAGGCCGTGCTCTGCGGCCGCGGCGGGAACACCTCGACCAGGTCCGGCTCCAGCCCCGCCATGACCGTGGGCATAGGCCCGATGCCCAGCCCCGCGCGGATCGAGGCGAAGAGATTGGTGGTGCTGCTCGACTTCAAGGCCACCGTCGCCTCCGGCGCCTGGACCAGCAGGTCGCCCAGCCCTGGGAAGGTAAAGGGGTCGCCGTCCGCGGCGATGATCGAGTGGTCTTTGAGGTCCGCCGGCGTCGTGGGCAGCCCCCGCCGCGCGGCGTAGTCGCGGCTGCAATAGAGGGTCCACTGGGTCTCCTCGATCTTGCGCGCGACGAGCGTCGAGTCGGGCAGGCTGAATGCCCCCCGGATCGCCACGTCGGCCTCGCCGGCCTCGATGTCCAGCCGCTCGTCTGTGATCACGACCTCCAGGAGCAGGTCCGGATGCAGCGCCCTGAACTCGGGCAGCATCGGCATGAAGTCCGCGTTCGCCGTCATCTCGCTCATGGTGACCCTTAGGGTCCCCGCGACGCCGCGCCGATGCACCTCCAGGGTTTGCCGCATGGCCTGGGCCGCGCGCTCCATCGTCTCCGCCTCGGCCACGAGGGCGCGTCCCACCTCGGTCAGGTCCGCTCCTGCCTGATGCCGCTCCACCAGCCGCGCGCCAAGGTCCCGCTCCAGGGCCTCCAGCCGGCGGGCCACGGTGGTCTGGTTGACCCCCAGCTCGCGGGCCGCCGCCGCGGTCGAGCCGCCGCGCGCCACCGCCAGCAGCGCCTTGACGTCATTCCAGTCGAACATGTCCCCATGTCCGCACGCCGGGGCGTGGGCCGCAAGACGCAGGGCTAGGCTTACGCCGCCGCAGAGGCGTCTTTGCGTTCTTCGGGCTGGAGCACGGCCTCGATGGCGGCGATCAGCCCGCCCAACTCGATGGGCTTGGCGACGACGCCGTCCATGCCGGCGGCCATGTAGTCCTGGACCTGGCCGGGCATCACATTGGCCGAGACCGCCAGGATGGGCGTGCGGCGCAGGCCGCGCTCGGCCTCCAGCACGCGGATCGCCCTGGCCGCGTCGACGCCGTTCATCACCGGCATCTGCACGTCCATCAGCACCACGTCGAACCGGCCCTCGGCGAGGGCGTCCACCGCCTGCCGGCCGTCCTCGGCGAAGACCAGGTCCGCGCCCAGCGGCGCCAGCATGGCCCTCAGCAGCAGCCGGTTCGTCGCATTGTCCTCGGCGGCCAGGATGCGCGACGGCGTCAGGACAGGCTCGGCCGCGGCGGTTTCGGCCGTCGGCGGCGCCGATGCGCGAAGCCATTCGAGCGGCAGGTCGAAGGTGAAGGCCGACCCGCGACCCTCCACGCTGGTCACGGCGATCTTGCCGCCCATCAGCTCCACGAACTGGCGCGAGATCGCCAGGCCCAGACCGCTGCCGCCGTAGCGGCGGGTGGCGGTGGGGTCGACCTGCGAAAACCTCTGGAACAGCCGCGCGACCAGGTCGGGCGCGATGCCCACCCCGGTGTCCGACACGGTGCAGGCCAGCCCCTCAGGCGTCCGTCGCACCCCCACCCGCACTTCGCCCGCCGCGGTGAACTTCACGGCGTTCGACACCAGGTTGGCCAGCACCTGCCGGATGCGCCCGGCATCGCCCATCCAGACGCCTTGCGCCGCGGGCTCCACCTCCACGAGGAAGCGGATCCCCTTCTGGCAGGCCAGGGCGGCAAACCCCCGCGTCGCGCCGGCCACCGTCTCGTCGAGGTCGAACGGCTTCGGGTCCAGCTCCATCCGGCCCGCCTCGATCTTGGACAGGTCCAGGATGTCGTTCAGCAGACAAAGCAGCGCCTCACCCGAGTCCCGGATCACCGCCACCTTCTCGCGGTCCGCGGGCGCCAGGTCGCTGCGGCCCAGCACCTGCGCCATGCCCAGGACGCCGTTCAGCGGCGTGCGAATCTCGTGGCTCATGTTGGCCAGGAACTGCGACTTGGCGATGTTGGCGGCCTCGGCGCGGTCCCGCGCCGCCTCCAGCTCGCGCATGGCCGCGGTCAGGTCGCGCTCGTGCGCGCCCAGCCGGCGCGCGACGCGCAGGATTTGCAGGCCCAGCGCCGCCATCACCCCGCCGACCGCCAGGAGCCCCAGCAGGACCACCGGCGCCGCCTCCTTCAGGACGCGCAGGCCCGGCCGCTTCGGCGTCCAGGAGATCCAGCCCACGGGCCGGCCGCTGGCGTCGTGCAGCGCCAGCGCCGAGCGCGGATGGCGGGGCGCCGTATCCAGCCGCGGCTCCGGAATCCGGATCTGCCGCAGCGTGGTCATGAGCGCCCGGTCCATGCGCTGCGCCGAGACCACCACGACGGCCGGCCCCGGCCAGCGCGGAATGTCCACACTCTCCGGCGTCACCGTCGAGACGGCCGTCAGATAGTGGACGCCGTCCGACACGATCATGCCAGACGCGGTTTCGGCCAGACCAGGATCGGCCGGCCTCGACGGCAGTGCGCGGGCCCCGCGATCCGCCTCCAGCGCCCGGACGCGGCGGACCAGCGGGGCGGCGTCGGCGAGGAAACGATCCTGGGACGACGGCGCAACCCGAGCATCACCGGCCCACGCGTAGAAAGGCCGCCCCAGGCCGTCGATCGCCACCGTCAGGTCGTGGCCGCGATTGCTGGCGAAGTAGCTCCCTATTTCCTCGTCGGCCCACTCGAGGTCTCCGCCAGGCCGGAAACCTTCGTAGGCCTGGTTCCAGACCGTGGCGGTCGTCACGTCGCCGACCAGAGCCCGCAGCGACCGTTCAAGCGCGCTGCCGACCCGGGCGCGGTCCTCCCGCGCCTGGAGATCGTCCAGGGCATAGGATCCGCCTGCCAGCAGCGCCGTCACGCCGATAAGCACGAGCACCACCAGCGCCGCGCCCAGCGCCATGAAGCGCCGCAGGGCGGCCTGGCCTTCCGTCAGTTCGATGATGGGTCGCGACGACATCGCTCCCCACTTGTCGCGCGCCCGCACAAGGACCGGTAAACACCGGTCGCCGAACCCCGCTGACAAACTGTCGCAGGCCTATCTCGGCTTGCGGAACTTCATCACGAACTGGTCGGTCTTGCCCCGGATCGCCGGGTCGAAAACGCTGGCCGTGTGCGGATCCGAAGGGTCCTTCAGCAGCGGGCTCTCGCTCTCCAGCTTGAAGCCGGCGGCCTCCACCTCCTGCTTGACGATGGCCGGGTCGATGCGGTGCACCTTCATCGCGGGCTCCAGGCCCGAGCCGGCTACGGCCACGTGGTCGACGATCAGATAGACCCCGCCGGGCTTCAGCGACTTGAACACCTCGGCGTTGACCTTGGAGGCCGTGTCCTTCGGGAACGGGGTCAGGTGCAGGTCGTGATAGTTCTGGACGGTCAGCACCAAGTCGACGCCGTCCGGCAGGTCCAGCGCGCCGAACGTCGAGGTCAGCGGCGTGACGTTGGCGTAGGCCCCGGCGACCTTCTTCTGGTCCTCGCCGTACTTGGCCTGGAACTGGATGAACTCGGCCGGCTGGTAGGCGATCACCTGCCCCTTCGGCCCCACCGCTGCCGACAGCAGCCGGGTGAAGTATCCGCCGCCCATCACCAGGTCGACGACCTTGTCGCCTGGCTTCACGCCAGCATAGGCCAGGAGCTCGCCCGGCTTGCGCGCCGCATCCCGCGCCACCTCGTCCGCCGGCCGCGACGTGTCCGCCATCGCCGCGACGATATGGGCCGGCGTCGCCGCTTGGGCAGCCGCGGCCGCGGGGCCCGCCAGCGCCAGGGCCGCCGCGGCGGCCATCATCCACATCCGCGCCATCGCGCGTCTCCTCCATTGTTGTGGGCCGAACCTAGCACCCGCGACAGCCGCGCCTCTAGCGGGTTGCGGGGAACGGCCGTATCCTTGCGATGCGTGTCAGACAGGAGCCGTCGTGATCAGAGCGATCATCGGGGGCGCAGTCGCGGCTGCGCTTCTTTCCGGGCCAGCCTTGGCCGCCCCAGCCCGTACGTCCGCCGCCAACCCGGCCCTGGCCTGGGTGGTCAGCCCCACGGACGCCGGCTGCCGCGTCGAGCTGGAGCTCACGGGCCGGTCCGGGGCGATCACGCCCGTCAGCCTGACCTCCGACGGACAGTTGATTAGCCTGCGGTTCTTCAAGGACGACCTGCCCGCGCGCGCCTTCCTGCCGATCCGCGTCGACAAGGCGCGGTTCTCCAACCTGATGCTGCGCGGCGACGGCGGCGCAGGGGAACTGGTGCTGTCCGAAGAGACCGAGGCGGCCATGCGCCGGGGCGGGACCCTGGGCGTGGCCTGGCTCTCGGCCGAGCCGCTCACCGCCTCCCTGGCGGGGTCCGAACAGGGCCTGGCGGACCTGAAGGTCTGCGGCGCCCAGACCGCCTCGCGTCATCGCGAGCGCCTCGCCGCCGAACAGGCCGCCCGCGACCGGGCCGAGGCCGAGGCGCGGGCCCGGGCGCTGAACGAGGCCCAGCTCGCCGCGGTCCAGGCCCAGACGGCCGCCGCCGAGGCCCAGCGCCGGCAGGTCGAGGAAGTCGCCGAGCGGCAGCGCCGCGTCGAGGCCGCCGCACAGGAACGCGCCTACGCCGAAGCCCGCCAGCGGGCCTATGAGGAAGAGCGCCGCCGCGCCTATGCCCCGCCCTATGCCGAGGCGGACGAGGAGGAGGATCCGCGTTGGGCCCCGCCGCGCCGGCCCGTGTGGCCGCCGCCGCGCTACTACAATCCCTACTGAGGCAGGACGGCCCAGCTTACGCCGGGCCGGTCCAGGCTAGCCGACCGTCGCGGCGATCCGCCGACGGCGGACCACGTAGCCGATCGCCCCGAAGCCCAGGATCATCATCGCCCAAGTGGCCGGCTCCGGGATCGGCGCCGTCGGCCGCGTCTCGTCGATCGGCGGCTCGAGCGGCGGGTTGCGCGGATCCTCGCCGCCCGGAGGCACGAGCAGGTTCGGAGACCCAGGCCCCGTCCCGGGCGTACCACCCGGCTCGGTCGGCAGGGTCGGCCCGCCGGTCGGCGGGCTGGGCGGGTTGAACGGCCCCGTGGGGTCGCCACCGCCCGGAAGTGTCGGATCCGTCGGCGCGGTCGGGTCGACCGGGTCGGTGGGGTCCGTGGGCTCGGTCGGATCGGTCGGATCGGTCGGCTGACCGCCACCGCCACCGCCGCCACCACCGCCACCACCGCCGCCAAGACCGCCGCCGCCGGAGAAGCCGCCGCCGCCGAAGTCGTTGGGAACGCCGCCTTCCGGCGGGGGATCGAGGAAGGTCAGGCCGCCGTCGCCGGGATTGCCGCCGCCGGGAACGTCGCCGCCGGGGGCGCCCGTGTCGCCGCCGCTGCCGCCACCGGCGCCATCGCCGCCGCCCTGACCGTCGGGCCCCTGCCCGCCCGTCTGGCCGCCGCCCGAGCCCGAGCCCGAACCGCCGGCTCCGGAGCCGCCGGCGCCGCCGTCAGCCCCGCCGCGAGCGCCGGGATCGCCGGCCTGGCCCGCGCCGCCCGGCTGGGTGGAGCCCTCCTGGCCCCCCGCCTCGCCGCCGCCGCGGAACAGGTTCAGCCGCCCGGCGTCCAGCACGCCCACGCCTTCCATGAAGGTCGGGGCGGCGATCGCGGTGGCCGCGAACATCATGAAGACCACGCCGCCGTGCTTGCTGACCTTGCGATGCCACGGGGCGTCGGCCGCCACCGGCGCGCGCGCCGCCGGATGCCAGGGCGCCAGGGCGCAGATCTCGCCGTCCGGACCCATGACCCGGCCGGGCCACATCCAGCTCCACAGCCAGCTCGCCTTCCAGAAGCGCTTGAAGCCGCGGTCGAACTGGCTCGGCCAAGCCCAGCCGAACAGCAGGGCCATCAGCCCGCGGCCCGCGCGGCCGGTGTTCTCGTCGTGCAGGGCGGAGGGCCACATCCAGCCCAGCAGGCCGGCCAGCCACGCCGCGCCCCGGCCCTCGTCGTCCTGACGGGGTTCGGGCCAGATCCAGGCCAGCAGGGCCGACTTGAGGCTGCGGGCGTGGGGGCGCCGGGTGTCGATCGCGTTCACGGTCATGAGCGCAGAGCCTCGCCGGCGTCGCCGTCGGTCACGCTGATCGTCTGGAAACTCACGTGCAGGTCCACTCTATGCCAATGAGGCTGGCACGATCCCCCCCGGGTGTGACCGCCTATGGCAGAGGTGCCGCAATTTCGCCGCGGAGTCGTTAAGGACGTTGGCATCGCGACGCTTTGCCTCGCCCCGCCCTGCCCAAAATGAGCCATGAAATCAGGAGCTGCGCCGGCGGCGCCGCATCTCATTCCGCCCGAGAATCCGTGCCAGCTCGCCGGCATTGGACCTGCTCCCACTCTGCCGCGCGGGGGATCGCGGCAAGACTTCCAAGCTCCACCGTGCGCTGTCGGGGGGACGCGCGGCAATGGAACACAATTGGCAGGGGAAATTCGCTCTGAGAGGGAATGCCCCGACGCAAGCCACTCGCAGCAAGATACGGGCCAAGCTCGGCCATGGATGCACGGCCGGCAAAATCGTGTCCGCCCTCCTGCAGCGGACGCCTCTGACGGAGAGCGCGCCCGTCGCAGGCGCCCCAGGCCGGGACCTCCGCGGGGACGGCCTTCCCGAAATGGGCCACCGCCCATGACAAGAGGGGCGCCGGTCGCCCGGCGCCCCTCTCCTCAGGTTCGGCAGTCCGCCTTAGTAGCCGCGGTAGCCGTAGCCATTGTCATAGCGATAGCCGTACCGATCGCTGCTGCGGCGGTAGTCGCCGCGGTCGTAGGTCCGGTAACGCGTGTCGCGGTAGTAGGGCCGCGTGTCGCGATAGGCATAGCCGCTGCGATAGCGCCTGCGGTCGTTGCTCTTGTCGGCCGCCACGCCCAGGGCCGCGCCGGCCACCGCGCCGATGGCCACCGCCTCGGTCTTGCCGTTGCCGACCGCCGCGCCGGCGACACCGCCCAGCAGGGCGCCCAGCAGCGCGCTTTCGGTCTTCGACGTACCTGCCGCGGCCTGGCTGGCCGGCAGGGCCACGGCGCCGGCGACGGTCAGGGCCATCGCAGCCTTCATCATCTTGTTGGTCATGGCTCAACTCCTTTGCCTTGCGCCGGGCCCCGGAAGGGACACCGTTGCGATCTTGAGCCTCAACCTAGACCCCGCCGCCTGAACCCATTCAGAGGCGCCCGTTCATTCTCGCGACAGGTTCGGGCCGTGGAACGAAGGGCGCGCAAAGGCCCTCTTGCAGGGCGGTCGGCAAAGCGGCGCCTTATCCGCGGAAACCCCTGAACCCGGAGGCCGGCCCTGTTTGAGTTCTCCAGCTATCACGTGATGCTGGTCGGCTTCGGCGTCGCCATCGTCCTGGCCTACTGGCTCCCCCGTTTCGTCTCCGGGCGCGAGCCCGCCGCCTCGGCCCTGCTCATCGTCCTGGGCTGGGCGCTGTTCGGATGGATGCCCGGCCTCTCCGAGACGATCAGCCCCTTGGGCGCCCCCAAGGCCTGGGAGACGACCAGCGAGCTCTGTCTGATCATGGGCCTCTTCGGCGTCGGCCTGCGGATCGACAGCCTCACCGGCAAGGGACGCTGGGCGCCGACGGTCCGGCTGCTGGCCATCGCCATGCCGCTGACCATCCTTGGCGTGGCGCTCCTGGGCTGGCAGGCCGGCGGCATGACGCTGGTGGGCGCTCTGCTGCTGGGCGCCGTGCTCGCGCCCACCGACCCGGTGCTCGCCGGCGACGTCCAGGTGGGCCGGCCCACCGAGGGGGGCGAGCACCCCGTGCGCTACACGCTCACCACCGAGGCGGGGCTGAACGACGGCCTGGCCTTTCCCTTCGTCCACCTGGCGCTGGCCATCGCCGGCGCCGGCGCCCTCACCCTGGGCCTCGCGGGCGAGTGGCTATGGCGGGACGTCCTGTACCGCATCATCGTCGGCGCTCTCGGGGGCCTCGTGGTCGGCTGGCTGCTGGGCAAGGTGCTGTTCGAGTATCCCCGGAAAAACGCCCTGGCCGAGACCGAGGCCGGCGTCTTTGCGCTAGCCGGTGTCTTCGTCGCCTACGGCGCGACCGAGCTCCTCGAGGGCTACGGCTTCATCGCCGCCTTTGTCGCCGGCCTTCGCCTGCGCCGCAGCGAGTCCGGTCACGCCTTTCACGTCAGGCTCCACGACTTCTCCGAGTCCGTGGAGCACGCCCTCACCTCGATCCTGCTAATCGGCTTCGGCGCGGCCATGCCGGCTCTGCTGGCGGCCCTGGATCTGCAGGGGGCGCTGATCGGCCTGGCGCTGATCTTCGTCCTGCGGCCGCTCGCCGGCTGGGTGTCATTGCACGGGACGGCCCTGCGCGGGCGCGAGCGGTTCGTGGTCGCGGCCTACGGCGTGCGCGGCGTCGGCTCGATCTACTACCTGGCCTATGCGGGCAGCCACTTGGAGCTGACCAACGAGGCTCAGCTCTGGGCCATCATCGCCTTCACCATCCTCGCCTCGACGATGATCCACGGCTTCACCGCCGCCTTCGCCGTCGAGCGCGCCACGGGCGAGAAACAGAGCGACTAGGGCTCCGTCCCGGCGTGCGGCGGTCCGGCTTGACCTGGCCCATCGGCGCCCTAAATCGACAGCGCGAGGCCACGTCCTCCCCCTCTCCGCAGGGCCGAAGTCCGGGACGGCCCGGCGGCAGCACGGAGTCGCGACTTGGCCTGGATATTCCTTCTCATCGCCGGTCTGCTCGAGGTGGTCTGGGCCTATGCCATGAAGCTGTCGGAGGGCTTCACGCGCCCGATCCCCAGCGTGATCACCATCGCGACCATGATCGCGAGCTTCGCGCTCCTGTCCCTGGCGATGCGCGCCCTGCCGCTCGGTACGTCCTACACGATCTGGACCGGGATCGGGGCCGTGGGAGCCTTTCTGGTGGGCGTCGTGGTGCTGGGCGAGCCTATGACGCTCATGCGGGTCGGCGCCGCCGCACTCATCATCGCTGGCCTCGTGCTGATGAAGCTGTCGAGCCCCGGCTGACGGTTCCCGCCGAGGGCAGCGGCCGCGGCGCCCGCCGCGGCCGCCCCCGGAGCCTCAGACCGTCGTCGCGGTGGGACGAACGATGATCTCGTTCACGTCCACGCCGGCCGGCTGCTCGATGGCGAAGCGGACGGCGCGCGCGATGGCTTCGGCCGGGATCGCCTTCTTGCGGTACTCGTCGATGAAGGCGGCGGTCTCCGGGTGGGTGATCGTCTCCGCCAGCTCCGAGGTGGTGACGCCGGGCGAGACCACGGTCACGCGCACCTTGTCGGTCTCCTGGCGCAGGGCTTCCGAGATCACCCGCACCGAGAACTTGGTCGCGCAGTAGACGGCCGCGGTCGGCAGGATCTGGTGCCCGGCGGTCGAGGCGATGTTGATGATCTGCCCCTCGCCCTGCGCCTCCATGATCGGCAGGGCCGCGGCGATCCCGTGCAGCACGCCGCGGATATTGACGTCGATCATCTGGTCCCACTCGTCCACCTTCAGGGCGGCGAGGGGCGAGAGCGGCATCACGCCCGCGTTGTTCACGATCACGTCGACCCGGCCATAGGCGTCCCGCGCCGCCTCGACGAAGGCCTTCACGTCCTCCCGCGAGGTCACGTCCAGGGCCCGGGCCATCGCCCTGCCGCCGGCCGCCTCGATCTCGCGCTTCAGGCCTTCCAGACGCTCCACCCGCCGGGCGCCGATCACCACCACCGCCCCGGCCGCCGCCAGTTCGCGGGCCGTCGCCTCGCCGATGCCGCTGCTCGCGCCGGTCACCAGCACCACCTTGTTCGTCATGTCCGCCATGTCGGCCTCCGTTGTTTGATGACCCAACAGATGCCCTGGCCGGAGGATCGTGCGTTAGAATGGTCCTCCGCGATCCTTGCCCGATCCTCCAGGACAGGCGGCGACGCTTGCGGAGTATCGGGCGGCGTGAGACCACGGCGGCATGGACGATCTCGCTTCATTGGTGATGCGACACATCCCGCAGGACGGCATGTACGACATGCCTGTTCCGGGCCTGGCGCTCATCCGCTACGGCGCACCGACGGACCGCGTGCCCGTGCTCCACCAGCCGGCGCTCTGCATTATCGCACAAGGCGCCAAGGTGGTGACCCTGGCCGAGGAGTCCTATCGCTACGACCCCGCGAGCCACCTGGTGGTGTCCGTCGAACTGCCCCTGACGGGCCAGGTGGTCGAGGCTTCGCCCGAGCGGCCCTACGTCTGCATCCGCATCGACCTCGAGCCGGCCCTCCTGAGCGAGCTGATGCTGGAGCGGCCCTCGCCACCGAAGGGCGAGAGCTTCCGCGGCCTGCACCTCAGCCGCAGCACGCCGGAGCTGCTGGACGCGGCCACCCGGCTCGTCCGCCTGCTGGACCGGCCGCAGGACGCCGCCGCCCTGGCGCCCCTGGTGCGGCGCGAGATCCACTATTGGCTGTTGACGGGCGACCAAGCCGGGATCGTCCGCCAGATCGGCGCCGCCGACAGCCGCCTGGCCCAGGTGAACCGGGCGATAGCCTGGATCCGCGCGAACTTCGACCGGCCGTTCAGCATCGAGGCCCTGGCGCGCGCCGCCGGCATGAGCGCCTCGTCCCTGCACCACCACTTCAAGACCGTCACGGCCATGAGCCCGCTCCAGTACCAGAAGCAGATCCGCCTGCAGGAGGCTCGCCGCCTGATGCTCAGCGAGGCGCGCGACGCCCAGGCCGCGGGGTTCGAGGTGGGCTACGAAAGCCCCTCCCAATTCTCGCGCGAGTACGCCCGCCTGTTTGGCGCCCCGCCCGCCCGGGACGCCGCCCGCCTGCGCGCAAGCGGGCCCTTGCCAGTGGCGGTCTGAGCCGCCACGCCGACGCCCACGAAAAAGGGCCCCGCGAGGGACCCTTCAGACGTCGCGATCTTGCAAGGACGCCGGGCCGCTCAGGCGCCGACGCCCACCACGCCCACGGCCGCGAAGGCGACCACCAGGCTGAACATCGCCGTCGTCAGGACGGCGGGGGCCGCTCTCTGCACGAGGCGCTGGAGGATCGGGAAGGTCATGACACACACACCTTGAGTTCTGGGGGACCCCGTGGGGAGCGGGGCGTCCGTCTGGACAACCTCTTGATAGCAGAGGCGCCCACCCGGACCGATCGGCGAGTTCGCGGAGTCGCTATGCGTTTTTGGTGCAGGCGGGATGGCGTTGAGGGGGCGCGGCACGTCACCCCTTCCGAAATGCGGCCGCGCCGCGCATGATGGGCCCTGGTCCGGCCCGCGCCGGGCGCGTCGCTGCCCGTGGGGGTCCGTCCATGCTGTCCGTCGTCCTGGCCACCGCCATGCTGCACGCCGGCGCCGTGCGGGAGACGACGTCGCCCAAGGGCGTCATGGCCCCGGTGACCAGCATCCCGGGCGAGCCGCCCTACGGCATCGTCGAAGGCCGGTACGTGATCAAGGGCGACCTCGTCTGCTTCCGCGATCCCATCGTCGGCTCCAAGATCCCCACGCGCCGCTGCATGAGCCGCGAGACTTTCGCCCAGCGGCGGCAGGACTCCAAGGATCACCTCGACGCCGTCCAGCGCGACTCCCGGCTCCAGACCGGCTACTGAGCCGACCTGGACCCGCAGGGCGTCAGGCCGCCTGCAGCCGCTGTCCGCCGCCCGTCAGGAAATCCAGCTTGCCCAGCGGCACGCCTTGCTGGCGCAGGAGGGCGTAGGCCATCACCACGTGGAAGTGGAAGTTCGGCAGCGAGAACTGCAGCACGAAGTCCCGCGCCGTGAAGGTGAAGGTCTGGTTCGGGGTCTTCAGCTCGATGATGCGGTTCTCGTCGCCGCCGTCGATCGCCGCCCGGTCCACCGACTGCACGAAGGCAAGGGTCCTGGCCACGCGGTCCTTGACCTCGGCCCAGGTGGTCTCGGTGTCGGGCATGCTGGGCGGGGCGATCCCGGCCAGCCGCGCCGCGCCGCCCTTCGCCGCATCGCTCGCCAGCTGGATCTGGTTGGTGAGGGGATGCATGTCCGGCGCGATCCGGGCCGCGAGGTAGGTCTGCGGGTCGACGCCGCTCGCCTTCGCGTGCGCCTCGGCCTTCTCGAGCAGGGCGGTGAGCGTCTTCAGCATGTTCACATAGCCGGGGATCGAGACGTCGTAGAGCGACAGGGCCATCAGGGACTCCAAAGCGAAGGTTGAAGGCGCTCAGATGGGCGCGCCCCGGCGCCCGGGTAACCCGGCGGCCGGATCGATTTTTTCTAACGCCGGCGCATCGCACGGCCGCGCTGCGTGTTCATGCTCCCATGACCTATGCGAACGCGCTGTTCCGCCTGAACCTGTCGATGATGCAGCTCGGGGCCGAGGCCGCGACCGTGATGACCCTGCGCACCCTGAAGCTGGCCGCCGGCGGCGCCGCCGCCACGGCCGAGGCCGAGCGGATGGTGGCCGAGAAGATGCTCGTCGCCGCCGAGGCCCAGGGCAAGGCCTGGATCGACGTCATGACCGGCGCCTCGCACCTGACGCCCCGCCGCACGGTCGCCCTCTACCGCCGCAAGGTGCGCGCCAACCGCCGCCGCCTGTCGGCCTGATCCCGCCCGACCCGTCCACGACTCCGCGAGGCCGCTTGGCGCCCAAGACCGAAGACCCCGTCGCCCCCTTCTTCGACACGCTCGGCATGGCGCTGTCGGGCGATCCGGTGATGCTGCGCAGCCTGGCGGCGACGCTGGGCGCCTTCTCCATGCGCCTTATCGTGGCCCTGCTGATCCTGGCGGTGACCCTGTGGCTGGCCAAGCGCCTGGGCCGGGTGGCCGAGCGGGCCCTGACCCGCCTGCCGCACCATCACCAGCCCGCCGACGGCACGCTGGCGACCTTCGTCTCCACCCTGGTGAAGTACGTGGTGGTGGCCATCGGCCTTGTGGCCGTGCTGCAGCAGCTGGGCGTCCAGGCCACCTCCGTGCTGGCGGTGCTGGGCGCGGCGTCCCTCGCCATCGGCCTTGCCCTCCAGGGCACGCTGGGCAATGTCGCCGCCGGGGTGATGATCCTCCTCCTGCGCCCCTACCGCGCCGGCGATCGGGTCGAGCTCAACGGCCGCCAGGGCCGGGTCTCGGGGATGGACCTCTTCAACACCAAGATCGTCGACTACGACGGCCTCACCCTCTACATGCCCAACGGCAAGGTGTTCGGCGACATGATCGTCAACATCAGCCAGGCCGGCCGCCGCCGCATCGAGCTCACCTTCGGCGTCGACTACGAGGACGACCTGGACCTGGCGCTCGACACCATGCTGGAGGTCGCCCGCGCCGAGCCGCGGGTGATGAAGACGCCCGAACCCTGGGCCAAGGTCACCGCCTCGGCCGACAGCGCCATGAACGTCACCCTCCGCTGCTGGGCCACCCCGGACGACTGGATGGACACCCGCTTCGACCTCCTGAAGGCGATCAAGGAGGCCTTCGACCGCGTGGGCATCATGATCCCCTACCCGCACCAGGTGGAGCTGTGCCGAGACGACGTGCGCCCGAAGAAACCGCCCGCGCAGCCCCTCGAATCCGACGCCGCTTCCGCCTAGGCTCGCGCCGCCGCTGAAGGAGGTCCGCCCATGCTCTACGCCATCCTGGCCTATCACGAGGAGGGCGTGATCCAGGCCCTGACCGAGGCGGAGGACAACGCCCTGATGGCCGACCTTGGCCAGGTCCGGGACCGCCTCACCGCCGAAGGCCGCCTGGGCCCCTCCGCCCGCCTGGGCGCGACGGAGCTCGCGGCCACCGTCAAGGGGACCGGCCGGGGCTTCGTCACCGATGGCCCGTTCGCCGAGACCAAGGAGCACCTGCTGGGCTTCTACGTGATCCAGGCCGACACCCGTGAGGCGGCCATCGAGGCGGCCCGCGACCTCAAGGCCGCCAACCCCAGCGCCAGCTACGAGATCCGCCCGATCGTGCTCTACCAGCCGAACCTTCCGCTGGCCGCCGCCGACGCGGGCCTGTCCTTGGTCCGGCCCTAGGACCCCGCCTCAGCCCGGGACAGCGCCGCGTTCAGCGCCGCCAGCTCGCCACGGATCCGCTTCACCGCCGAAAGGTCCAGGCCCGAGGCCGCCAGCAGCTCCGCCGGCACGGCGCAGGCCGGCCCCTCGAGCGCCCGGCCCTTGTCGGTCAGCCGCAGCCGCACGACCCGTTCGTCCCGCCCGTCCCGCACCCGGTCGACCAGCCCCATGGCCTGCAGCCGCTTCAGCAGCGGGGTCAGGGTGTTGGATTCCAGCCCCAGCCGCTCGCCCAGCTCGCCCACCGTGCGGTCGTCCGCCTCCCACAGCGCCACCATCGCCAGGTACTGCGGATAGGTCAGGCCCAGCCGGTCCAGCAGCGGCCGGTACAGCCGGTTGAAGGCGTGCCCAGCCGAATAGACGGCGAAGCACAGGAAGTCGTCCAGCTTCAGCGGTGGGTCGGGGGGCGTACGGTCCATGCCCGTCAATATAAATCGCGCACGATCTTATCGCAATGGATTGACAGCCGTCGCCTCTCGCCCATTTATATCGCCCACGATCTAATCGTTCACGCAATCAGCAAGGAGCTCACCGATGTCCACCCCCAGCCCCGTCCAGGTCCTCTACCGCACCGCCGCCCGCGCCACCGGCGGCCGCGACGGCCAGGCCGCCACCCTCGACGGCAGCCTCTCGGTCGCCCTGGCCACCCCGAAGGAGCTCGGCGGCGGCGGCGGTGCGGGGAACAATCCGGAACAGCTCTTCGCGGCCGGCTACGCGGCCTGCTTCATCGGCGCCATGAAGTTCGTGGCGAGCCAAGGCGGCCCCAAGGTCCCGGCCGACGCCACGGTCACCGCCCACGTGGGCATCGGCCCGCGCGCCGCCGGCGGCTTCGGCCTCGACATCGCCCTGGAGGTCGCCCTGCCCGGCCTCGACCGCGCCGCGGCCGAGGACCTGGTCGCCAAGGCCCACCAGGTCTGCCCCTACTCCAACGCCACCCGCGGCAACGTCGACGTGAAGCTCACCGTCGCCTGAGCCGCCCCAGCCCTCCCTTTCGTTCCAGGACGGAAGGGAGGGCCCCGGCCACGCCCCCGGCCGCAGCCGCCCCTTGGAAACCCGCCCGCCGGCCCCCATCTAAGCCTCTGACATTCCACAGCAACCAGGACCGTCCATGGCCACCGGCTGGGCCCACGAGGGCGCCGTTCTCGACCAGATCGAAGACACCATCACCGACGCCGTCAAAGGCGCCCGCGCCCGCCTCCCCACGGGCGAGGGCTCGGACCACTGCGTCCAGTGCGGCGAAGAGATCCCTCCGGCCCGCCGCCAGGCGCTGCCCGGCGTCCACACCTGCATCGACTGCCAGTCTGACCGCGACCGCCGCGTGGTCCACGCCACGATCAACCGCCGCGGCAGCAAGGACAGCCAGCTCCGTTAGGGCGCCCCGGAACCTCCGCCCGGCCCGAGGGTTCGCCCCTCCATGACCCGCGCCCCCGCCCCTAAAGCCCCCATCGCCGCCGCCCTCGCAGGCCTTGCCCTTACCGCCTGCGCCGCCACGCCCTCCGAGAACAAGGACGTCGTCGCCGTCGTCCAGGACGAGCAGAGCCGCCAAGCCGCCGGCGACGAAGCCCAGGCGGGCAAGCCCGCCGACGCCGCCCTCTCCGAAGCCTCCGAAGCCCGCACCCCCGCCACCGATCCCCCGCACTGAGGCGCCGCCCAGCGCACCGCAGTTCCTCCCCCCCTCTGGGGGAGGGGGACCACGAAGTGGTGGAGGTGGCTTCCGCCCCGCCCCGCCCCCAGCCGGAACGAACCCGCGCGCCGCCCTCTGCCCGCGCCCCTGCGGCTACGCGCCCCCCGCGCTCCGCAATCCAACCCCACCCCAGGTTGCTTGATTCCCGCGCTGATGTTCGCGTTATGTTCTCACCATGCCCGAACGCCGCACCGTCAAGCTCGAACGCCTCCGCATCGACGGCCCCGGCCGCGACCGCTGGTTCCTCCGCCCGGGCAGCCGCCGGGGCAAATGGCTCTGGTTCGACCCCCACCAGGTGCCCTTCGCCGACGCTGACGCGGCCTGGTTCGAGGTCGAGCGCGTCCCCGGCGGCTGGCGCGTCCTGCGGCGGGTGGAGGACCGGCCGTGAGCCGCACCCCCGTCCCTGGCCAGCTCCGCCCCATCCCCGCCGACGGCGCCACGTCCATCGGCGACTTCGCCCGCTATCCCGGCTGCCGCCTGCTGCTGGCCTGCGCCGCCTGCGCCTGGTCGCGCACCTACGATCCTGAGCGGGTCCTGCGCCGCCTGCACGAGCTGAAGTCCGGCGGCCACGCCACCCGCCTCGCCGACGTCGCCCGCCGCGTCCAGTGGAACTGCCCGGCGTGCAGCCGCATGCGCTGGCGCATGCAGTTCGCCTGGCCGCCCACCCTCACCGAGGCCGAAGCCCGCCGCCTCGCCGCCCGCTACCGCAACTGACCCTGGCCCCAGCCCCGCTGGCCGGCCGGGAATCTGGGATGCCCGGAAGACGCGTGAGTGCGTCAGTCGCCCGACCGGCGAAGGGGATCCGCAAGCGGTCACGGACTGCCCTGGAACGACTTGGCTTGCCGGACGCCATCCCGGCCCGCCCCGACCATGCCGGCCGCGTGGAGCTGCGCGAGCTGCGGCGAACCCACCTCGGCGACTGCGCGGGCTACGGCGTCGTTCTGGCATTTGCGGAACACCGCCTTCACCAGGTCTGGCGTGGACCGGTAGAAGGAGTGTTGGCGCGGATCGCCGCCGCAGGCCTTGAACGCAGCGTCGTTAAGGCGGGCCAGCAGGTCGTGGGCGGCGGCCGCGCCGGTTAGCGCGCTGCGCTCATAGCTGACTGCGACCGAGCGGATCCTTTGGCCGGCAACCTTCACCTCTTCGGCCGCGGCAGACGCCGCGAAGCCAGAGGTCGAAACCAGCGCCAGGCAGGCGATCGTGCAAGGGACCATCATGTTACCTCCGAAGCTGTCGGCCCCGAAGACCACGCTCAGGGTTCGCGTTTGTCGGGGCCTGGGTTTTGTCGGAGACTTGGGCATGGGCCCGCGCGGGGCCGGAGTTGATGGTTTTCCGAGGATTTTCCGATGAACGAGCATGCGGCCGTCCGTCCGCCCGCCGAGATCGTCCTCGCCTTCGAGCCTCCATTCCGCGTCTCCGCCACCGAGGTGCGGCCGCCCGACCTGGAGATCGAAGGACCCGACGGCGTACGCACGCTGGAGCCGCGCGTGATGAAGGTGCTGGTCGCCCTGCATCGGGGACTGGGCGCGGCTGTCAGCCGCGAGACGCTCGGCCTCCATTGTTGGGGTGGGCGGATCGTCTCGGAAGACGCGCTGACCCGCTGCATCATGCAGTTGCGCAAGGCGTTGGCCTCCGACCCCGGCGTGGCGCTCGAGACCATCCCCACGGTCGGTTATCGGCTACAGGTCAACGCCGCGCCTTCCGCCGCTGTCGGGTCGCCTGAAGCGGCGTCGAAGCCTCGCCGGGTTTCGTGGATCGCCGCGGCCACGGCTGTCACCGTCGTCACCCTGGGCGCCGCCGCGTGGCTCTGGAGTCAGCGGCCGGCCGGCTGGACGGTGGTAGATTTCCGGCCGCTGACGTCCGAGCGCAGTTTCAAGACCTTCCCGGCGCTGTCGCCGGACGGGCGGCAGGTCGCCTATGCCTTCAGCGAGAGCCCAGCCGGCGAGCGGGATATCCATCTGCGCGCCGTCGCCGGCGGCGAGCCGGCGCCTGTCACCTCTGGTCCGGCGGACGATTTCGCGCCGGCGTGGTCGGCCGATGGGGCTCGGATCGCCTTCCTCCGCTGGACCGCTGATGGAACCTGCACGGTGATGATCGCCGTCGTTCCGCGGGGCGGCGAGCGGCGATTGGCCGACTGCCGCACCAGCCAGTCGCATCCAACCTGGCTCGACGACCGCACGGTGGTGATCGCCGACACGTCGCCCGGCCGCGACCAGGCGCGGCTCTACGCTGTCGACGTGGAGACCGGCGCCGCCCGGGCCCTCACCACGCCGCCCCCGAACGCGCTGGGCGACGCCGAGCCGCAGGTCTCGCCCGACCGGCGTCGCCTGGCGTTCCGGCGAAGCCTTCTGATCGGGGCCGACGAAATCGTCGTCCTCGACCTGCGGTCTGGGCGCGAGCGCTCGATGACCTCCGACGGCTGGAAAGCGGCCGGCTTTGTCTGGGCCGCCGACAGCCGCCAACTGTTCTACGCCTCCAACCGGGGCGGCGCTTTCGGCCTGTGGCGCGTCGACGTCCGCAAGCCCGGGGAGTCGCACCGCGTAAGCCTGGGTCTTGGAGTCACGAGCTTCATGCGCATGTCCGCGGACCCGACCGGCGGCATCGTCGTGGAGCTGTCGCGCCCGCGCAGCGGTCTCGTCGGCCTAAGCCCTTCGGGCGAGGTCCGCTCGCGAGTGGTGACGGAGTCGGCCGACTGGGACACCGTCGAGGGCCCAGACGGCTCCCTGGCGCACGTCTCCGACCGCGGCGGCACAGCCGACATCTGGGTCACCGATCCTCAGGGTCGCGCGACCCGGGTCACCACACGGATCGGCAGCTACACGTTCAACCCGAGCTGGTCTCCTGACGGACAGCGGGTGGTCTTCGTGGCGGTGCAGGGCCGGCGGGCCGACATCTTCTCCGCGCGCCGCGACGGTTCGCAGCTGCAGCAGCTTACCAACGACGGCCACGACAAACGCATGCCGGCGTTCGACGCGTCCGGCGAGCGGGTGCTCTACGTCGAGCGCAGGGGGGAAGATTTCCGACTGATGGCGGTCTCGCCGCAGGGAGCGGCACACCCTGTGCCAGGCGGCGCGGGATGGCGCACGTTGCAGCGGAGCGGCGCGGGCGTCCTCTACGGCCAGCGCCGGGGCGACGACATGGTGGGCGCTCTGGTCGACGGCGCCTGGCGGCCGTTGGGGCCGGTTCGGCCGTCCGAATCCTGGGCGCCCGCGAACGATGGGATCTACATCCTTGACCCGGCCGCGCGCCCGTCGCCGATGCTCTGGTTCCAGCCCTGGGGCGGCCCGCGGAAGCGCCTGCGCGATCCAGGGCCCCTGGCGTACCGTCTGCAAGCCGCGGCTCGGCCGGGCGTGATCCTCAACGAATACCTGACCGACTCCATCGATCTGGGCCATATCCGCCTCGGCCCAGCGCGGGACCAGGGATCCTGAGGTCGTTGCCTCCCCCGCAAGCCTCCGACCGTGCGCGGACCAAGCAGCCCGCGTTACCCTCCAATGCGCCTCTCTCCGGAGCCAGCCGAACCTCCGCTGGCGATGGATCCGGCCACAGCGGTCGGTCCACCGGGGTTCGAAGCGGACCTCCTCAACCTCGCCTCGGAGTCAGAGCGAGCCCCCCTAAACCCCCTCCGTCTTCCGCGCCCTGGCCACCACCTCCGCCAGCAGCTCCGCCCCGCCCAGGCTCCCGGCCGCCGCCGCATCGCCGCCCAGGGCGTACTCCGGCGGCACGGTTTCGGGGCCTTCGCCGGGCGGCAGGGGCGGGGTGTAGTAGCCGAGGGCGTAGTTGCTCATGGCGTAGCCCACCAGGGCGGCGAGCTCGGGCGCCAGGGTCCGCGCTGCGTCCGGCGGGCAGGAGAGGTACATGTTCTCCTCCTGCCGCAGCCACCCCAGCGAATAGGTGATGTTGAGGCCCCAGCGGTCCTCGGCGCTGTCGTTCGCCCCGCCGCCGTGGAAGACGGTGCCCGTATAGACCAGCACCGAGCCCTTCCCCATCTCGGCCCGGGCGATCTCGCCGGGCTCGGCCTTGCGGTCGTCGTCCCAGGCTTGCGAGCCCGGGATCACCTGGGTCGCGCCGTTGGCGGCGGTGAAGTCGGTGAGCGCCCAGATGGTGTTCACCTGCGGCTCGATGCCCGGCATCTGCCGGCCCCAGGCCCAGCGGTCCCGGTGGATCGCCTGGGCGACCTCGCCCGGCATGATCCGGATGAGCTGGGCCAGGTGCAGCTGATACCGGTGGCAGTTGGGCGTCAGCACGGCGTCGCACAGGGCCAGGATGCGCGGGTCCGTCACCAGCGGCCGCGTGCGCGGCGAGCGGGCCACGAGGGCCCCGGTGCGGGTGGTCCGGGCGCCGGTGAAGCTGTCCCGCCCCGGGGCGGTGGCCTCCACCCAGGGCCGCAGTTCGGCGACCAGGGCGTCGATCTCGTCCGCCGGCAGGGCGTCGTCCAGGAGCAGGGCGCCGTCGCGGTCCAGCACGGCCAGGATCTCGGCGGCCGGGGCGTCGGCGGGCAGGTGGGCGAGCGCAGGCATGGGCGGCTCCCTTCAGGCAGCCCCACCCTGCCAGCCTTCCCCGCACGGAAGTCACGCGCCCGAACTTTCGGGTGGAAGATCACCGCCAAGAGCGCCCCGCGCCCCAGCGCCGAACAGGCAAACCGCAGAAAACGCAGACGACGCAGAAAGCCTCGGCTGCCCCTGCTCTTCTGCGCCTTCTGCGTCTTCTGCGGTTCCAACTACAGCGCCTGCGGCGCGCGAGGCCTACGCGTCGTAGTTCAGGATCGGCGCCAGCCACCGTTCGGCCTCGCCCACGCTCCACCCCTTGCGGCGGGCATAGTCCTCGACCTGGTCCTTCTCGATCCGGCCGACGCCGAAGTAGTGGCTTTCGGGGTGGGCGAAATAGAGGCCTGAGACCGCCGCCGGCGGGGTCATGGCGTAGCTCTCGGTCAGCTCCATGCCGGTGGCGGCGGTCGCGTCCAGCAGGCGGAACAGGGTGGCCTTCTCGGTGTGGTCGGGCTGGGCCGGATAGCCGGGCGCCGGGCGGATGCCGCGGTACTGCTCGCCGATCAGGTGGTCGAGGTCGAACGGCTCTTCCGGGGCGTAAGCCCAGAGCTCGGTGCGCACGCGCCGGTGCAGGGCCTCGGCGAAGGCCTCCGCCAGCCGGTCGGCCAGGGCCGTGGCCAGGATCGCCGAATAGTCGTCGCCGGCGTCCTTGAAGCGCCTGGCCAGCTCCAGCTCGCCGTGGCCGGCGGTGACCGCGAAGCCGCCGATGTAGTCGGGCCGCGTCCCCACCGGCGCCACGAAGTCGGCCAGGGCGACGTTGGCCTGGCCTTCGCCGGTCTTCAGCATCTGCTGGCGCAGGGTGTGCAGGCGGGCGAGCTCGGTCGTGCGGGTCTCGTCGGCATAGACCACGATGTCGTCGCCGTCGGAATTGGCGGGCCAGAAGCCGACCACCCCGCGGGCCTCGAGCAGCCCCTCCTGGAGGATGCGGTCCAGCATCGCCTGCGCATCTTTGAACAGGTCGGTGGCGGCCTTGCCGACCACGTCGTCCTCCAGGATCGCCGGATAGCGGCCGATCAGCTCCCAGCTGGCGAAGAACGGCGTCCAGTCGATGTGGCGGCGCAGCTCCGGCAGGTCGTAGGGGGCGAAGGCGCGGGTCCCCAGGAAGGTCGGCTTCGGCGGGTCATAGGCCGTCCAGTCGGGGGTGAAGGCGTTGTCGCGCGCCTCCCCGATCGTGGCGCGGGCCCGGGTCCCCTGGCCGCGGGCGAACTGCTCGCGCACCTTCTGGTAGTCGGCCGCGGTGGCGGCCAGGAACTTGGGCTTCTCGGTGGCCGAGAGCAGGTTCGAGACCACGCCCACGGCGCGGCTGGCGTCCAGCACATAGGTGGTCGAGCCGGCGGGGTACTTGGGCGAGATCTTCACCGCCGTGTGGGTCTTCGACGTGGTGGCGCCGCCGATCAGCAGGGGCATGGTCATGCCGCGCCGCTCCATCTCGGAGGCCACATAGACCATCTCGTCCAGGCTGGGGGTGATCAGGCCGGAGAGGCCGACGATGTCGACCTTATGCTTCTGCGCCTCGTCCAGGATGCGGTCGGCCGGGACCATGACGCCCAGGTCGATGACCTCGTAGTTGTTGCACTGCAGGACGACGCCGACGATGTTCTTGCCGATGTCGTGGACGTCGCCCTTGACGGTGGCCATCAGGATGCGGCCGGCCTGCTCGCGCGGCTTGCCGGCCTTCTCGGCCTCCATGAACGGCATCAGCCAGGCCACGGCCTGCTTCATCACCCGGGCCGACTTGACCACCTGGGGCAGGAACATCTTGCCCGCGCCGAACAGGTCGCCGACCACGTTCATCCCGTCCATCAGCGGGCCTTCGATGACGTGCAGCGGGCGCTCGGCGGCCAGCCGCGCCTCCTCGGTGTCGGCCTCGATGTACTCGGTGATGCCGTGGACCAGGGCGTGGGCCAGGCGGCCGGCCACCGGCTGGTCGCGCCAGGCCAGGTCGGGGCCCTTGGCCTGCGACTTGCCGCCCTTGTACTTGGGGGCCAGCTCGACCAGGCGCTCGGTGTTGGAGATGTTGGTGCGCTGGGGCCGGTTGAGGATCACGTCCTCCACCGCCTCGCGCAGCTCCTCGGGGATGTCGTCGTAGACGGGCAGGTCCCCGGCGTTGACGATGCCCATGTCCATGCCCGCGGCGATGGCGTGGTACAGGAACACCGAGTGGATCGCCCGCCGCACCGGCTCGTTGCCGCGGAAGCTGAAGCTGACGTTGGAGACCCCGCCGGAGATGCGGGCGTAGGGGCAGAGGGCCTTTATCCGCCGGGTCGCCTCGATGAAATCAACGGCATAGTTGTCATGCTCCTCGATCCCCGTGGCGACCGCGAAGATATTGGGATCGAAGATGATGTCCTCGGGCGGGAAACCCACCTTCTCTACCAGCAGGTCGTAGGCCCGCTTGCAGATCTCGACCTTCCGGTCCGCCGTGTCGGCCTGCCCCACCTCGTCGAAGGCCATGACCACGACGGCGGCGCCATAGCGCAGGCACGCCCGGGCCTGCTCCAGGAACTTGGCCTCGCCTTCCTTCATCGAGATCGAATTGACGATCGCCTTGCCCTGGACGCACTTCAGCCCGGCCTCGATCACCTCCCACTTGGAGGAATCGATCATCACCGGCACCCGCGCGATGTCCGGCTCGGCCGCGATCAGATTCAGGAACGTTTTCATGGCGTTCACGGAATCGAGCAGGCCTTCGTCCATATTGACGTCGATGACCTGGGCCCCGGCCTCGACCTGCTGGCGCGCGACCGACAGGGCTTCGGGATAGTTCCCCTCGGCCACCAGCTTCCGGAATTTGGCCGAGCCGGTGACGTTGGTCCGCTCGCCGACATTGATGAAGGTGGGGCGCATCAGCTCACAGACTTGAGGGATCGGATCAGCAGGTAGACCGCGCCGGCGCCGGACGGCGCGCGATAGGCGCCCTCGGCCTCGAGGACGCGGGCCGAGATGGCGGCCAGCATCCAGCCCAGGCCCGGCAGGTCGTCGCTCGTGAGCACGTCCGTCGCCAGCTCCTCGATGCCGTTGTCGAGGCCGAACTGGCGGACCTGGCGCATGGCTTCGGTGCTCTGGGCCGGCCAGTTGCCGTTGGCCCAGCCCCACATCCAGTCCTGGCCGCCGATCGTGCCGACGACCTGGATGTCGGCCACGACCCGGGGGCCGGCCTCGTCCGAGAACGTCAGGGTGCAGGCGGCGGCGTCGTAATCATAGCGGGCCCACGCGGCGAGACGGTGCGTCTCGTCCATGCGCTTCTGCTTGGCGGTGAAGGTCGCGAACGCTTCCTCGCACCACGCGTCGTACCAGTCGGGGGCTTTCATCAGGCGATCTCGAAGGGTTCCAGGCCCGCCAGGCGCATGGCCTTCGGGCGTTCGGGGACCTGCCGCGGCTTCAGCCCCCGCACCGCATCGGCCACGTGGCGGATGTGGTCCGGCGTGGTGCCGCAGCAGCCGCCCAGGATGTTGACCAGGCCATGCTCGGCCCACTCGTGCAGCTCATGGCTGGTCTGGTGCGGCTGCTCGTCGTACTCGCCCATGGCGTTGGGCAGGCCCGCGTTGGGATAGGCCGAGACCAGGGTGTCGGCCACCCGCGCCAGGTCGGCGATGTGCGGCCGCATCAGGTCGGCGCCCAGAGCGCAGTTCAGGCCCACGGCGAACGGCTTGGCGTGGCGCACCGAATTCCAGAACGCCTCCACGGTCTGGCCCGACAGCGTGCGGCCCGACCGGTCGGTGATCGTGCCCGAGATCCAGATCGGCAGTTCCTCGTAGCCCTCGTCCGCCAGGTCCAGGATCGCCTTGATCGCGGCCTTGCAGTTCAGGGTGTCGGTGATGGTCTCCACCAGGAACAGGTCGACCCCGCCCTCGTGCAGCGCCCGCACCTGCTCCACGTAGGCCTCGTAGACCTGGTCGAAGGTCACCTTGCGCGCGCCGGGATCGTTCACGTCCGAGCTCATGGACAGCATCACCGGCAGCGGGCCGATGGAGCCGGCGACAAAGCGCGGCTTGTCCGGCTCCCGGGCGGTCCAGCGGTCGGCGACCTCGCGGGCGATCCGCGCGCCCTCAAGGTTGATGTCGCGCACGGCCGCTTCCATGCCGTACTCCGCCTGGCCGATGGTCGTGGCCGAGAAGGTGTTCGTCTCGGAGATATCGGCGCCGGCGGCGAAATACTGGTCGTGCAGGTCGGAGATGATGTCCGGCCGGGTGATGCAGAGCAGGTCGTTGTTGCCCTTCAGCTGGCCGGGCGCGTCCTTGAACCGGTCGCCGCGGTAGTCCGCTTCGGCCAGTCCGCGCTTCTGGATCATCACCCCCCACGAGCCGTCGAGGATCAGCACCCGTTCCTTGGCCGCGGCCTTGAGCGCCGCGATGCGTTCCTGGCGAGTCATGCCGCAGCTTCCTTCGGTTCGGGTGGGGTCTCGCGCACGCCCAGGATCCGGCAGATGGCGTAGGTCAGGTCCGCGCGGTTGAGCGTGTAGAAATGGAAGTCGCCGAAGCCTTCCTCGGCCAGCCGGGCGCACATCTCGGAGGCCACCGAGGCGGCGATCAGCCGGCGCGTCTCCGGGTCCTTGTCCAGCCCCTCGAACAGGTTGCCGAGCCAGCCAGGCAATTCGATGCCGATCGGGCCCGACATCTTCTTCAGCCCGGCATAGTTGGTCACCGGCATGATGCCCGGCGAGATCGGGATGGCCACGCCCGCCTTCCGCACCCGGTCCATGAACCGCAGGAAGCCGTCCACGTCGAAGAAGAACTGGGTGATCGCCCGCGTGGCGCCCGCGTCGATCTTGGCCTTCAGCACGTCGATGTCGTGGTCGATCCCGCTGCTCTCGGGATGCACGTGCGGATAGAGGCCGACGCTGACCTCGAAGTCGCCGATCGCCTTGATGCCGGCGGTCAGTTCGGTGGCGTTGCGATAGCCGTCGGCCCGCGGCGTATAGACCCCGCCGATCTGGCCGGGCGGGTCGCCGCGCAGGGCCACGATGTGGCGGATGCCCGAGGCCCAGTAGTCCCGGATCACCTCGTCGACCTCGCCGCGGGTCGCCTCCACGCAGGTCAGGTGCGCGGCCGGCTTCAGCGTGGTCTCCTTCAGCATCCGCAGCACCGTCCGGTGCGTCCGGTCCCGGGTGGAGCCGCCGGCGCCGTAGGTCACCGAGACGAAGGTCGGCGCCAGGGGCTCGAGCCTGCGGATGGCCGCCCACAGGTTCTCCTCGGCCTCGGCCGTCTTAGGGGGCGAGAACTCGAACGATACGCCGGGACGCGGCTGGCCGCCCACGCCGGCGCGGGCCACGGGCCCCAAGGCAGTCTGGGCGGGGCTCATGCGGCGCTCCTCAAGACGGTGGGCGCGCGCTGCGCAGCCCAGATCTTCACGGTCAGCCCGTCGGCTCGGGTCGGCGGCAGGGCCCGCAGCCCCACCTGGGGCAGCTCCGCCTCGGCCAGCCAGCGGGCCATCTCGTCATCCGAGAATCCCAGGCGGCGATGCTGGTGCTGCTCGCGCAGGAACTCGTGCTTGTGCGGCGCGAAGTCGACGATGATCAGCCGCCCGTCGGGGGCGACGATGCGCGCCGCTTCCTTCACCGCCGCCGCCGGGTCGCCCAGGTAGTGCAGCACCTGGTGGACGACCACCAGGTCGGCGCTGGCGTCGGGCAGGCGGGTGTCGAAGATGTCCCCGTGGCGCAGCTCCACGTGGGTGAGGCCAGCCTCCGTCACGTTGCGCCGGGCGATGTTCAGCATCTGCTGGGAGAGATCGAGGCCCAGGGCGTGGTCCGCCTGGCCGGCCAGCAGGGTCAGCATCCGGCCGGTGCCGGCGCCCAGGTCGACCATGCGCCGGAAACGCCCCGACCCCGCCGCCCGCAGGATCTCGGCCTCCACGTCCGCATCGGAGACGTACAGCGACCGGATCCGGTCCCAATGGACGGCGTTCTCGGCGAAATAGGCCTGGGCCGCGTCGGCGCGTTCGGCCTGCACGTCGTCCAGCTTGCGCCGGTCGCGGGCCAGCCCCGGGTCGTCGGGATTGATCCGCGCGAGCACCTCGGCGACCACCTCGCACTGCCGGCCCGCGCCGGTCAGGCGGTAGAAGACCCAGGCGCCATCGGGAAACCGCTCCACCAGCCCCGCCTCGGCCAGCAGCTTCAGATGTCTTGAAACGCGCGGCTGACTCTGGTCCAGAACGCGGCACAGCTCGAGCACCGCGAGTTCCTCGCGCTGCAGGAGCGCTAGGATGCGCAGCCGCGTCGGCTCGCCCGCCGCGCGCAGCACATCCACCGCCTGTTTCGCCGAAAGCGTCATTGCACATAAAGATATCTTTATACGTGCTAACGTCAAGTGAATGGCGGCAAGCTTCGTCCGCCACGGGGACCGGGGAGAGCCCATGCGCCGCGTGCTGATCATCGGAAACTCGGGCGCCGGCAAGTCCACCCTGGCGCGGCGGCTGGGCGAGAGGCTCAGCTTGCCGGTGATCCACCTCGACGTCCTGTTCTGGAAGCCTGGCTGGGTCGAGAGCGACGACGATGAGTTCCGAGGCCGCGTGGCCGCCGCCCTGGCGGCGCCCGCCTGGGTCTGCGACGGCAATTTCGGCGGCTCCTGGGATCTGCGGATGCCGCTCGCCGACACCATCGTCTGGGTCGACCAGCCCCGATGGCTATGCCTGTTCCGGGCGATCCGGCGCGTCTTTCAGTACCGGGAGGGCGAACGGCCCGACATGGCCGCCGGCTGCCGCGAGACCATCGATCTCAAGTTCTATCACTTCATCTGGACCTACGACCGACAGGTGCGGCCGAAGCTCGAAGCCGCCCTCGCCCAGCACGGCGGCCACGCCCGCATCGCCCGCCTGCGCAGCGACCGCGAGATCGAGGCCTTCCTCGCGGAGGCTTGATCGCGGGCGGGAGGCTCGCCCTACCGCGTGAACTTGTGGAACTTGATCCGGTGGGGGATCAGGCTGTCGGCGCCCAGGCGGCGCTTTTTGTCCTCTTCGTAGGCTTCGAAGTTCCCCTCGAACCACTCGACGTGGCTGTCGCCTTCGAAGGCGAGGATGTGGGTGGCCAGGCGGTCCAGGAACCAGCGGTCGTGGCTGATGACCACGGCGCAGCCGGCGAATTCCTCCAGCGCCTCTTCCAGGTTCTGCAGCGTCTCGATGTCCAGGTCGTTGGTCGGTTCGTCGAGCAGGATGACGTTGCCGCCCTCGGTCAGCGTCTTGGCCAGGTGGACCCGGTTGCGCTCACCGCCCGAGAGCTGGCCGACCTTCTTCTGCTGGTCGCCGCCGCGGAAGTTGAACGAGCCGACATAGCTGCGGGTGTTGATCTCGCGCTTGCCCACGGCCAGCACGTCCAGGCCCTGGCTGATCTCCTGCCAGACGGTCTTGTTGGGATCCAGCGCGTCGCGGCTCTGGTCCACGTACGACAGCTTCACCGTCTCGCCGACGCGGAAGGTGCCGCCGTCGGGCTGTTCCTGGCCGGTGATGATCTTGAACAGCGTCGACTTGCCGGCGCCGTTCGGGCCGATGACGCCCACGATGCCGTTCGGCGGCAGCTTGAAGGTCAGGTCTTCGAACAGGACCTTGTCGCCATAGGCCTTGGAGAGGCCGTTGGCCTCCAGCACCACATTGCCTAGGCGCGGGCCCGGCGGGATCTGGATGGCGGCGGTGGTCTGGGCCTGGCGGGCGTTCTCCTGCTCGCGGACCATCTCGTCGTAGCGCGCCAGACGCGCCTTCGACTTGGCCTGACGGGCCTTGGCGCCCGACCGCACCCATTCCAGCTCGCGGGTCATGGCGCGCTGGCGGGCCTCGCTCTCGGACTGCTCCTGGACGATGCGCTTGGTCTTCTGCTCCAGCCAGCCGGAGTAGTTGCCCTCGTAGGGGATGCCCTTGCCGCGATCGAGTTCCAGGGTCCACTTGGTCACCTGGTCCAGGAAGTAGCGGTCGTGGGTGACCAGGATCACGCAGCCCGGGAAGGCTTCCAGGTGGTGCTGCAGCCAGGCCACGCTCTCGGCGTCCAGGTGGTTGGTCGGCTCGTCCAGCAGCAGCATGTCGGGCTTGCTGAGCAGCAGGCGGGCGAGCGCGATCCGGCGCTTCTCACCGCCCGAGAGCTTGTCCACCGGCCAGTCGTTGGGCGGGCAGCGCAGGGCGTCCATGGCCATCTCGATCTTGGAATCGATGTCCCAAAGGTCGCCCGCGTCGATCTTCTCCTGGAGGGCGGTCATCTCCTCCATCAGCTCGTCGGTATAGTTCTCGCCCAGCTCGGCCGCGATCTGGTTGTAGCGGTCGAAGATCTTCTTCTCTTCGCACCAGGAGATCACGTTGCCCCAGACGTTGAGCTGCTCGTCGAGCTGGGGCTCCTGCTCCAGGTAGCCCATCTTCACGCCGTCGGCGGCCTTGGCTTCGCCCGAGAATTCCTTGTCGATCCCGGCCATGATCTTCAGCAGGGTCGACTTGCCCGAGCCGTTGACCCCGACCACACCGATCTTGGCGTCGGAGTAGAACGACAGCCAGATGTTCTCGAACACCTTCTTGCCGCCGGGATAGGCCTTGGTCAGGCCCTGCATCTGGAAGATATACTGCTGCGCCATGGGGCGTCCGCACTCGCTCGTTCGAGGTATGGGGAATTCGGGCGAGCAGATAGCGGTGCGGGCGGCCCGGCGCAACGCCGGAACCTCCGGCGGGTTTGCGCGTTCGCCATGCTCGGGGACGGGGAAAGGTGACGGGTGTGCGTCGATGGGGGCGATGAACCGCCTGGCGATCCGCTGGGACGCCTTATGAGCGGACCAATCCAGACGGAACCTGCGCTCCACTACCTCGTGGACGCCGTGTCCGATTATGCCATCTACATGCTGGACCCCGAAGGCTGCGTCGCCAGCTGGAACACCGGCGCGCGGCGGCTGAAGGGCTATGACGCCGCCGAGATCCGCGGACGCTCGTTCTCCGAGTTCTTCACCCCCGAGGACCGCGCCGCCGGCGTGCCGCAAGACATCCTGCAGCGCGCCGCCCGCGACGGGCGGGTCGAGGTGGAGGGGTGGCGCCTGCGCAAGGACGGCAGCCGCTTCTGGGCCCTGGGCACGCTCCACGCGATCCGCGACCCGGACGGAACGCTGGTCGGCTATGCCAAGGTCACCCGCGACATGACCGAGCGGAAGGCGGCGCAGGAGGCCCTGGCGGCCAGCGAGCGCCAGTTCCGCCTGCTGGTGTCCGGGGTGGTCGACTACGCGATCTTCATGCTGGATCCGCACGGCGTCGTGACCAACTGGAACACCGGCGCCCAGAACATCAAGGGCTACGCGGTCGATGAGATCGTCGGACGGCATTTCAGCGTCTTCTATACCGATGAGGAGCGCGCGGCCGGCGCGCCGGACCGGGCGCTGGCCACGGCCGCCGCGCAGGGCCGCTACGAGGCCGAGGGCTGGCGCGTGCGCAAGGACGGCAGCCCCTTCTGGGCCCTGGTGATCATCGACGCGATCAAGGACGAGACCGGCGCCCTCGTCGGGTTCGCCAAGATCACCCGCGACATCACCGAAAAGCGGCAGGCCGAGCTGGAGCTGCAGCGCGCCCACGAGCAGTTGGCCCAGGCCCAGAAGCTTGAGGCGCTGGGCAAGCTGACCGGCGGGGTGGCCCACGACTTCAACAACCTGCTGATGGTGGTCAGCGGCCAGGCCCAGCTGCTGCGGCGCAAGGTCGGCGACGACGCCCGCGCGCTGCGGGCGCTGGACGCCATCGAAACCTCCGCCCGGCGCGGCGAGGACCTGACCCGGGCCCTGTTGTCGTTCTCGCGCCGCCAGCGGCTGGTGCTGTCGCCCACCGCCCTGCCCGAGCGCGCCGACGGCCTGCGCGAGCTCCTGTCCACCAGCCTGCCGCCCGCCGTCCGGCTCGACCTGGACCTGCCCGAGGGCCTCTGGCCGGTGACGGTGGACATCGGCGAGCTCGAGCTGGCGTTGCTGAACCTCGCCGTCAACGCGCGGGACGCCATGCCGGGCGGCGGATCGCTGTCGATCGAAGCCGAGAACGTGACGCTGGACGGCTCCGGCCCCGGCGACCTGACCGGCGACTTCGTGGCGGTCACGCTGCAGGACAGCGGAACGGGGATCGCCCCCGACATCCTTCCCCGCATCTTCGACCCGTTCTTCACGACCAAGGACGTGGACAAGGGCACGGGCCTCGGCCTGTCCCAGGTGTTCGGCTTCGCCCAGCAGTCGGGGGGCCATGTGACGGTCGACAGCGAGCTGGGCCAGGGGACCCGCTTTACCCTCTACCTGCCCCGCGCCGACCGGGCGCCGCGGCCGCTGGCGGACGATGCGCCCCTTCCGCCGGCCTCCAGCGCGCGGATCCTGCTCGTGGAGGACAACCCCGACGTGGCCGACGTGGCGGCGCGGATGCTGGAAGAGCTGGGGCACGAGGTGCGCACCGTCTCCAGCGGCGCGGCGGCGCTCGGCGCGCTGGCCACCGGCGAGACGCCGGACCTGATCTTCAGCGATATCGTGATGGCCGGCGATCCCGACGGCCTGGGGATGGCGCGGCGGGTGCGGGAGGCCTTCCCCCACGTGCCGATCCTGCTGGCGACGGGCTACAGCGAGGCGGCGGCCCGGATCGGCGACGAGTTCCCGATCCTGCGCAAGCCCTACAAGCTGGCCGAGCTGAGCCGGGCCCTGTCCGAGCGGCTGGCGGTGCGCGAGGCGAGCAAGCTCGTGAACCTGGAGGCGGAGCGCCGCGCGCGCGGCGGGGCGGGTGTCTGAGGAAAATGCCGCGGGAAGGGCGCCGATCCGCCTCCGGCTGGGATGACCGGGCCTTGCAGCCCGGCGCCGGACGATGAGCCGCCGTCCCCTCCCGCGAGTTGATCCCTTGGCCGGCCGAACGAACCCAGTGGCCTGCCGAGGGGAGGAGTCGAGGCGGGCTCTAGTTGCGGGCGGCCTGGAGCCGGATCGCCGCCTTGTTGCACGCGCGGATCTGGCCGTCGGACAGTTCGCGGCCGCCGGACTTGTAGCTGGCCACCGGCCCAACTACGGCGACCACCTTCTTGCACTCGCGCACCAGGCCATCGAGGTTGCCCTTGCGCGCGGCGACGCCCTCGCACTGGTCGCCATCGCAGCGCCAGGCGACGCCGGCGATGACCTCTTCCCGGGGGGCGGCCGCGGCCGAGGCGAGGCGCGCCTCGCCGCGATAACCGACGGTCTGGGCGAACGCCGCCCCCGACGCGAACACCGCCACCGCGGCGATCGCGCTCACACACCTGAAGTTTTGCATCTTCGTGTTCCTTTGGGTAGAAAAGAGCACGACCGGTCGCTACAATCTAGAAAGAGCACGATCGGTCACTTTGTCAAGCAGGGAGGCTTGGCTTTTGCGCAAGGGTGAAGCAACGCGTGCCCGCATCGTGGCGGAGGCGGCGCGTCAGGCGGCGTTGCGGGGCCTGACGGGCGTGAGCCTGTCCGACGTGGCCGACGCGGTGGGCATCTCCAAGAGCGGGCTCTTCAAGCATTTCGAGTCCAAGGACGACATGCACCTGGCCGTCGTGGAGTCGGTGATGGAGCGGTTCTCCGACGTGATCTGGAAGCCCGCCGAGGGCCTGCCGCCCGGCCGGGCGCGCCTCGAAGTGGTCTTCGAACGCTGGCTGCACTGGTGCGAGGAGGAGTGGCCGGATAGCGGCTGCCCGGTGACCGCCCTCAGCGTGGAGCTGGACGACCAGCCCGGCCCCTTGCGGGACCTCCTGCACAAGCGCCTGCAGGGCTGGCGCAAGACCATGCTGCGCGAGTTCCGCGCCCTGCGCGAGCCGCCGCTCAGCGAGGCCGAGGCCCAGGCCGCCTATTTCCAGATGAAGAGCTTCATCCTGGGTCACTCGGACTCGCGCCGGATGATGGGCGACGCCGACGCGCATCGCTCGGCGACCGCGGCCTTCGAGGCCCTGCTGGACCGCACCTGCCGCATCGCCGCCTGAGTCCGCGCCGGAACGATAACCGGGCTGCTGCGTAGTCACTGCGACCGGTGAACCTCACCCGTGACACGCGAAGGATGACAGCCATGCACAAGGACGAAGCCAAGGGCGCCGCCAAGGATATCTCGGGCTCGATCAAGGAAGGCGTGGGCAAGGCGACGGGCGATGACCGTCTGGCCGCCGAAGGCGCCGGCGAGCGCATCGAAGGCAAGGTGCAGAAGGGCGTGGGCGCCCTCAAGGACGCCGCCCGCGACGCGCTGAAGAACTAGGCGCAGCCGAGCCACGTTTCGAGGGGCCGCGACGGGAAACCGCCGCGGCCCTCGTCATGTCTGCGCCAGCCTCGCCGCTCTCCTCACCCGTCGGGAGGATGGGGGTCAGGCCTCTGCGTCGATCTCGGCGAAGGTCTTGCCGCGGGTCTCGCGGGCGGCCAGGGCCGCGACGCCGGTGACGAAGGCCGCCGCCGCCACATAGATCGCGATGGGCGTTCCCGATCCCGTCGCCTGCAGCAGGGCCGCGGCGATCAGCGGCGCGAGGGACCCGGCGAAGATCGAGGTCACCTGATAGGCCAGCGAGACTCCGGAGTAGCGCATCCGGGTCGGGAACATCTCCGCCAGGAAGGCGGCCTGGGGTCCGTACATCGCCCCGTGGCACACCAGCGCGCCGACGCAGGCCAGGATGATCAGCTCGGGCCGGCCCGTGTCGAGCAGGGCGAAGAAGGCAAAGGCCCAGGCGACCATTGCGAACGCCCCGGCCGCATAGACCGGCCGCCGGCCGATCCGGTCGGACAGCGCGCCGAACATCGGGATCAGGAACACGTGGCAGGCCGAGGCGATCAGGATCGCCTCCAGCGCCACCTGGCGCGACAGCCCCACCTTCTGGGTCACGTAGGTGATCGAGAAGACGGTGATCACGTAGTAGCTGATGTTCTCGGCGAACTTCAGGCCGGCGCCGATCACCAGCTCCCGCGGCCGGCGGCGGATCGCCTCCAGGGTCGGGGCCTTCTCGATGGCGGCGGCCTCCTTGGCCACCTCGCGGAAGGCGGGGCTCTCCTCCACCGTGTTGCGGATCCACCAGCCGACGCCGATCAGCACGGCCGACAGCAGGAACGGCACGCGCCAGCCCCACGCCAGGAAGTCGGCCTCGCTCTGGAACGCCGCCATGGCCGCCAGCATGCCCGACGCCAGCAGGCTGCCGGCCGCCACCCCGGCCTGCGGGAAGCTGGCCCAGAGGCCCCGGCGGGCGGCGTCGCCGTGCTCGGCCACGATCAGGACCGCCCCGCCCCACTCCCCGCCCACGGCGAAGCCCTGGATCAGGCGCAGCGCGATCAGCATCACCGGCGCCCAGACGCCCACCTGGTCGTGCGTCGGCAGGCAGCCGATCAGGACCGTCGCCGCGCCCATCATCACCAGGCTCAGCATCAGCAGGCGCTTGCGACCGATCCGGTCGCCGAAGTGGCCGAAGACGATGCCGCCCAGCGGCCGCGCGACGAACCCCAGCGCATAGGTGCCGAAGGCCAGCATGGTGCCGACCAGCGGCTCGGAGGCCGGGAAGAACAGCCGGTTGAACACCAGCGCCGCGGCCGTCCCGTAGAGGAAGAAATCGTACCACTCGATGGTGGTGCCGATCATGCTGGCGGCCACCACCTTGCGCAGCGTGGCCGGCGAGGAGACGGCCCCGTCCGGACTGGAGGTCGAACTCATGGACGCTTCCCCTGGGCGGCGCTCTGACGGCGCCTGTTCGGAGGAACCTGCGGGGGGTTCGGCGTCAGCGCAAGGGGCTGCCCAGGGCCTGGGCGTTCGGCGGCGTCTGGTCGCACCGGCGCATCGGTAGTCTTGACGTTAAGGATTGGCCGGCCATGTTGCACGCTTTCCGACGGCCCCGGAGGCTAGATGCCGAACCTCGACCGCCGCAGAGCGCTGCTTACGTTTGGGGCCGCTGCCGGCCTCGCCGCGATCGGAGCCCCCGCCTGGGCGCGGAACCTCGATGTCTGGGAGCCGCGGCGCGCGATCCTCGACAACCTGCATACGGGCGAGAAGTTCAACGAGGTCTATTTCGCCAACGGCAGCTACCTGCCCGACGCCCTGGCCGAGGCCACCCGCGTGATGCGCGACTGGCGGACGGGCGAGACGCGTTTCATCGACCCCGGCCTCTTCGACGCCCTGCACGCCATCGGCGGCAAGCTCGAGACGCGGGCCCCCTTCCAGATCATCTCCGGCTACCGCTCCCCGCGCACCAACGCCATGCTGCATGGCCGGTCCAAGGGCGTGGCCACGAACAGCCAGCACACCGTCGGCAAGGCCATCGACGTGCGGGTGCCGGGCGTGGACCTGCGCAACCTGCGCAACGCCGCCCTCGCGGTCGGCGCCGGCGGGGTCGGCTTCTACCCGACCTCGAACTTCGTCCACGTGGACACGGGCCGCGTCCGCCAGTGGCAGGGCAGCTGAGCCTCCGCGCCTTCTAGGTCGGCGGCGCCTCGGCCGGCGGGTCCGGCTCGATCGTAGTCATGCCGGTGGCGGCCGCATCGTCCTCGATCTGCTGCTCCTCCGGCGTGACCTGGACCGGCGCCGGGGGCGGCGGCGGCGCGACTTCGACCTTCGGCTCGGGCGCCGGCGGCGGAGCTTCCACGGCGGGCGCGGGCTCCTGCGCCGGTTCGACGGGCTTGTCGAAATCCAGGCTCCGGCTCACGGCCAGCGCCACCAGGACCGCCGCGCACGCGGCCGCGATCCACAGAACCTTCTTCAGCATTCAAGGCCCCCTCAGACCTTCGTACCCGAGGCCAGCACGCCCACGCGCTGCAGCAACTCGCGGTCCCAGTTATACGGGTCCGACCGGAAGTGCATCTGCCCGTCCGCGCCGCCGAAAGCCGTCCAGTAAAGGATATAGACCGAGACCTGGGTCGACAGCCGGGCGCGGACCGTCTTGTCCCCCTCCAGCTGCTTGTCGATCGCTTCGGTGGTCCAGGTCGTATCGCCGTTCAGCAGCGCCTCGGCCAGGGCGCGCGGCTTCTCGACCCGCACGCACCCGTGGCTGGCCTGGCGCGCATAGAGGTCGAAGCCGCCCTTGGACGGGGTGTCGTGCAGATAGACCGCGAACGGGTTGTCGAAGTCGAACTTGAACCGGCCCAGGGCGCTCTGGTCCCCCGACGCCTGCTGCAGCCGCGGCTGGCCGCCCTCCACCGGGATGATCCGATAGCCGTTGCGGGCCAGGTAGCCGGGGTTCGCCCGCTCCTTCGGCCACAGCTCGCGCTGGGCGATGCCGGACGGCACGTTCCAAGGCGGGTTGATCACCACGCTGTGGATCGAGGAGACCAGCATCGGGGTCTCGTCGCCCGGCTTGCCCGAGACGGCCTTCATCGACAGCACTGGCTTTTCGTCCCGGAACAGGGTGACGATGGCCGCCCCGGCGTTCACCTGCACCCGCGTGGCCGGCATGGTCGCCGGCATCCAGCGCCACCGCTCCATGTTGGCGATGATCTGCAGGATGCGCTGGCCCACCGGCTGGTTGAGGTAGGCCAGGGTGTTGTTGCCGACGACGCCGTCGGGCTTCAGGCCATAGCGCCGCTGCGCGCGGATCACCGCCTCCTGCAGCGGCTTGTCGAACACCGCGCCGCCCGTGGCCGCCACCTGGGGATCCTCGACCGCCAGCCGCGCGCGCAGGGCCGCGACCCGCGGGTCGCTGGCGCCGAGCTCCATCTTCGGCCCCTCGGCGATGGTGTTCCAGCCTCCCTCGGCCGCGATCTCGCGATAGCGGACCAGGCCGCGCTTCAGCGCCGCATAGCCGGAGTAGCGGGGCGGCAGGCTGTCCAGCCAGGCCTGCAGCCGCCCTTCGGCCAGCGCCTTCGCCAGCTCGGGCCGGGGATCGTAGGCGGCCGGGCGCACCTGCCACAGCGACGGGAACTTGTCCGGCTCCATCCGCCCCACGCGCACGTCGTGGGCATAGCGGATGAGGCCTTCCGTCAGCGCCGCCTGCTGGGCGGTGGTGAGGGCGGCGGCCTCCGCAAGTCCCTCCGGCGCATAGGCCTTCGGTTGCAGGCCATGCAGGTCCGCGTCCCGCAGGGCCTTCAGGGCGACCTGCGCCTGCTCGGGCGTCAGCGCCGGGATCTCGACCGGCGCTGGCGCCGGCGCCGCGGCGGGGGGAATCGCCAGGACCGGCGGCGACTGGGGCTGGGCGAGCGCGAACTCTCCCAAGGCCAGGGGCGCCAGAGAGGCCAAGGCCAGGCAGCGCCCGATGCGTCCGCCCCGCAAGCCATACGCGCCCATGATATCTATCCGGTCCTCTGGTTGTGACGGGGATAGCTACGGCCCCCGTTCGATCTTGGATGAACGCATATCTGGGCCGACCGGTCCCATGTGTCGATGGGGCCACACACTGTGGCCGCGACACTGTCACCGGTGCGCAACAGCCCGCGCGTCAGGCGGGCGGATAGGCGTGGGCCACGCCCTGCGGATCTAGGACAGCTTCGCCCTTCACGTAGCAGGGTCCGACCGGCGCCTTGCCGTGGCCGCCGGGGATGTCCAGCACATAGGTCGGCTGGCACAGGCCCGACACCCGGCCCCGCAGCTCGCGCATCAGCGCCTGGCCTTCGGCGAGGGTCGTGCGGAAATGGCCGGTGCCCGGCGCCAGGTCGGCATGGTGCAGGTAGTACGGCTTGATCCGCAGCTCCACGAACCGCCGCAGCAACCGCTCCAGCGTGGCCGCATCGTCGTTGACGCCCTTCAGCAGCACGGTCTGGCTGACCATGGGAATCCCCGCGTCGAGGATGCGCGCGCAGGCCGCCTCCGCCGCCGGCGTCAGCTCGTCGGGGTGGTTGGCGTGCAGGCCCACCCAGGTGGTCTTGCCCGGCGCCTTCAGCGCGGCGACCAGCTCCGGGGTGATCCGCTCGGGATCCACCGCCGGCACGCGGGTGTGGAAGCGCACGACCTTCACGTGCGGGATCCGGCCCAGGCGCGCCATCAGGTCGGCCAAGCGCCGCGGCGACAGGATCAGCGGGTCGCCCCCGGTAACGATCACCTCCCAGATGGCCGGATCGCCGGCGATGTAGGCCATCGCTGCGTCGAGCTGCGCGGGCGACAGCGGCCGCACGCCCTCGGGGCCCACCATCTCGCGCCGGAAGCAGAAGCGGCAATACACCGCGCAGGCGTGATTGGCCTTGAGCAGCACCCGGTCGCGATACCGGTGGACCACGCCCTCGACCGGGCTGTGGGCGCCATCCCCGATGGGGTCGGCGAGCTCCTCCGGCCGCTGGTCCAGTTCGGCCGGCGTGGGCACGAACTGGCGCGCCAGGGGCGCGTTGTCCGGGATCAGCTCCGCCACGGCCGGCGTGATGGCCACCGCATAGCGCGACGCCACGCCTTCCAGCTCGGCCAGCCGGTGCGGCTCGACCAGGCCGGCGTCGGCGAGGTCGCGGGGCGTGCGGAGCGTGCGGGCGGTCATGGCGGGGCGCATATGGCCCATGCGAGGCCCCGCGGCAAATGCGGCCCGGCGTCCACCCGGCCTCAGGCCGCGCGGCCCTCGTCCAGCGCCTGGCGGACACGATGGGCCAGCTGCGCGATCGTGAACGGCTTGGGCAGCAGCGCCGTCTGCACCGCGTCCGCGCCGCTGACGTCCCGGGCGTAGCCGGTCGTGTAGAGCACCTTCAGCGCCGGCTTGGCGGCACGGGCCCGCTCGGCGAGCTGCACCCCGTTCATCCCCGGCATGACGATGTCGGTGAACAGCAGGTCCGCGGCCGGCGCCTCGGCCAGCCGCTGCAGCGCCTGGTCGGCGTCCGACGCCTCGGTCACGTCATAGCCCAGGTCGCGGAGGCTCTCGACCGACAGCCGTCGGACCTCGGGCTCGTCCTCCACCACCAACACCGCCTCGCCCCGGCGCGCCCGCGGCAGCGGACTGTCGGCCGGCGCGGCGGCCTTCGGCGCCAGCTCGCCGGCCCAGCGGGGCAGGTAGATCGTGACGGTCGCCCCGGCCCCCTCCGCCGAGTGGATGGTGACCGCGCCGCCCGACTGGTTCACGAAGCCGTAGACCTGGCTCAGCCCGAGGCCGCTCCCCTTGCCGACCTCCTTCGTCGTGAAGAAGGGCTCGAAGGCGCGCTCGATCACCTCCGGCGCCATGCCCGCGCCGGTGTCGGCGATCCGAATGGCCACGAACTCGCCGGGCAGCGGCGCCGCGGGGTCGTCGGCGACGGGGTCGTGGACGTTCGCGGTGGAGACCGTCAGGCGTCCGCCGTCCGGCATCGCGTCGCGCGCGTTGACGGCCAGGTTCAAGAGCGCGTTCTCCAGCTCGGCGGCGTCGGCGCGCACCGGCCACAGGTCGTCCGACAGGGTGGTCTCGATCTCCACGCGCTCGCCCAGCGACCGCCGCAGCAGCTCGGTCATGCCGCCGACCAGGTCGTTCACGTCCAGCGGCTCGGGGTTCAGCCGCTGCCGGCGCGCGAAGGCCAGCAGGCGGCCGGTGAGCGTCGCCGCGCGGCTCGCCCCCTCGGCGGCATTGTCCAGATAGCGCGCCACCCGAGGATCTTCCGAACCCGTCAGCCGGCGACGCGCCATGTCCAGGCTGCCGATGACGATGGCCAGCATGTTGTTGAAGTCGTGCGCGATGCCGCCGGTGAGCTGGCCGATGGCCTCCATCTTCTGCATCTGCCGCACCTGGCCCTCGGCGGCCTCGCGCCGGGCCATCTCGTCGCGCAGTTCGGCGACGGCGTTGGCCAGTTCCCCCGTGCGGCGTGCGACGCGGTCCTCGAGGCCGGCGTTCACCTCGCGCAGCTCGACCCGCGCCCGCTCCGCCAGCAGCGCCGCGCGCGCCTGCATCAGCACCGCGAAGGTCAGCGCCAGGGTGATCGCCGCGCCCAGCCCCGCCGTCCAGTAGACCAGCGAGCCGTTGCTGCCGGCGTCGAAGGCGGGCCGGGTCCGGATCGCCAGGGTCCAGGTGCGGCCCGCCACCGGCACCGCCCGCAGGACCTGCGGCCGCGCCGCAGGTTCGGCCGTCTCGAACAGCAGGTTCTCGGGCCGCGCCGGGCCGTCGTAGACCGCCACGTCCACCAGCCGGTCCGGGCGCACCGGGAAGACGGTCCGCAGCAGGTCGCCGCTGCGCAGGGGGCTGTAGACGAAGCCCCGGAGCCGCGGCCCCCGCGCATCGCTCCGCGTGACCGGCAGGAACATCAGCACCCCCGGCTGGCGGTTGCGCCCCGGCTCCTGGACCAGGGTCACCGGCCCCGACATGGCGAGGTCCCCAGTGGCGGCGGCGCGCTGCATCGCCTCGCGCCGGGTCGGCTCGCTGTACATGTCGTACCCGATGGCCGGCGCGTTCCGGGGTTCGGGCGTGAGGTAGAGGATGCTGGTGTAGGCCGCCCGGTCCCCGGCCGGCCAGACCCGGAAGTCCGGCCGCCCGGCTCGGCGCATATCGGCCACCAGCGCGTCCCGCGCGGCGGCGTCGGGCAGCCACGCCGAATAGCCGATGCCCAACACCCCCGGATACCGGGTGTCGAGGCCCAGCCGCTCCACATAGGCCGAGAATTCGGTGGCGGTGACGTCGTCGCTGGCGGCGAACAGGCCGGCCGCGCCGCGCAGCAGGGCGGTGTGCCCGCCCAGCCGCTCCTCCAAGGCCGCAACGGCCTGGTTGGCTTCCAGCCGCAGCCGCGAGGCGTCGCGCGCATGGTTGGCGTCCCGCAGCTGAATCGCGGTCAGCAGCGTGGCGACCGCGCCGACCAGCAGGACCAGGGCGGGGACGATCAGGTGGGGTAACCAGCGATAAAAGCTTAGCTTTGCCACCCCTCCAGGGGTCGGCGCCAGTTCTGCGGTGTCAAGGTTAAAGCCGACACTTCAGGCGACCGGCGTCCACAGCACCTGCTCAATTCGGGTAGCGCCGGTCGCCAGAATGACCAGACGGTCGAAGCCCAGCGCGCCGCCGCTGGCCGGCGGCATCAGCGCCAGGGCGTCCAGGAAGTCATCGTCGATCGGATAGGTCTCGCCGTAGAGGCGCTGCTTCTCCGCCATCTCGATCTCGAAGCGGCGGCGCTGCTCGGCCACGTCGGTCAGCTCGCCGAAACAGTTGGCCAGCTCCACCCCGCACGCATAGAGCTCGAACCGCTCGGCCACCCGAGGGTCCGACGGCTTGGGCCGCGCCAGCGCCGCCTCGGACACCGGATATTCGCACAGGATCGTGGGCCGCCCGTGGCCCAGGTTGGGCTCCACTTTCTCCACGATGACCCGGCTGAAGACGTCGGCCCAGCTGTCGTCCTCGGCCAGCCGGATCCCGCGCGCCCGCGCCTGGGCCGGCAGGTCCCCGAACAGGTCGATCCCGGCGTGGCGCTCGAACGCCTCCGCCACCGTCAGCCGCTCCGGCTCCGCGAAGGGGTTAGCCACGCTGCCCCGCCAGTTGAACGTCGTCGTCCCCGCCGCCTCCGCCGCCCGCCGCATCAGGGCGGCGCAGTCGTCCATCAGCACCTCGTAGGCGGCGCCCGTCCGGTACCACTCCAGCATTGTGAACTCGGGGTGGTGCAGCGGCCCCCGCTCGCGGTTCCGCCACACCTTGCCCAGGGTGAAGATCGCCGGCTCGCCCGAGGCCAGCAGCTTCTTGCACGCAAACTCCGGCGAGGTGTGCAGGTACATGGGCCGCGCCTGGCCGTCCGTCGTGAGCGCCTGAGTGGCGAAGGCGTGCAGGTGCGCCTCGTTGCCGGGCGAGACCTGCAGCCCGGCGGTCTCCACCTCGACCAGCCCCTCGGCCTCCAGCCAGGCGCGGACGGCGCGGGTGATCCGGCCCCGCGCGGCGAGGAACGGCTGGCGGTCCCGGCGCTTGCGCGGGTCCCACCACGGGCTTTCGGAAGATGCGCTCAAGGCCTGCGACCACGCGGGGGGCTGGAGATTTCGGCGCACATCGCTATAGGGGCCACACAAGAATTTCATCAGCGGAATCGCATCAGCGCCTCCGCCGCATCACCGAGGTTTCCCGTGAAAGTCTCCGCCAGCTCGCTGCGCAAGGGCGCCGTCGTCGATCTCGAGGGCAAGCTCTACGTCGTGCTCAGCGCCGAAAACATCCATCCCGGCAAGGGCACGCCGGTGACCCAGCTGAACATGCGCCGCATCTCGGACGGGGTGAAGATCTCGGAGCGCTACCGCACCACCGAGACGGTCGAGCGGGCCATCGTCGATGACCGCGACTACACCTTCCTCTACCAGGACGGCGAAGGCTTCCACTTCATGAACCCCGAGAACTACGACCAGGTCGTGGCCTCGGAGGACATCATCGGCGACGCCGCCCCCTACCTGACCGATGGCTGCACCGTGAAGCTCTCGACCCACGACGGCGTGCCGATCGCCATCGAACTGCCGCGCCTGGCGACCTTCGAGGTCGTCGAGACCGAGCCGTCGGTGAAGGGCCAGACCGCGTCGTCGTCCTACAAGCCGGCGATCCTGTCGAACGGCCTGCGCACCATGATCCCGCCCTACATCGGCCCCGGCACCAAGATCGTCGTGCTGACGGAAGACGGCTCGTACCAGGAACGCGCGAAGGACTGAGATCCCGCACGCCTTCTGGGGTAGGCTTTAGAGGTTCTGGGCTGGCCGCGAGGCCGGCTTGGCCCTAACAGCGCCGCTGGATGGATCCTGATTTCTGGCTCTTCGCCGCCGTCGGCTTCGCGGCGCAACTGGTCGACGGCGCCCTGGGCATGGCCTACGGCGTCATCTCGACCACCGTGCTGCTGAGCTTCGGCGTCAGCCCGGCCAACGCTTCGGCCAGCGTCCACGCGGCCAAGGTGTTCACCGGCGCGGCCTCCGGCGCCTCCCACATCGTCTATCGCAACGTGGACTGGAAGCTGCTCGGGCTGCTGGCGGGCGGCGGCGTGCTGGGCGGCGTCTTCGGCGCCTATGTGCTGACCTCGGTGCCGGGCGAGGCGGTGAAGCCCTACGTGGTCGGCTGGCTCTTCCTGATGGGCCTGGTGATCCTCTACCGCGCCTGGCGCCAGGCGCGGCCCAAGGTGTTCTCCTGGCGATCCCCCTTCCCGCTCGGGCTGGTCGGCGGCTTCTTCGACGCCATCGGCGGCGGCGGCTGGGGGCCGGTGGTGACCAGCTCGCTGATGGGCGCCGGCGCCGATCCGCGCAAGGCCATCGGCACCACCAACACCGCCGAGGTGTTCGTCGCCGCCGCCACCTCCGCCGCCTTCCTGGGCAGCCTCCTCAGCGGCCACTGGGAAACCGAGGGCCTGCGCGACCTGCTGTGGTCCCTGGCCGGCCTGATCGCCGGCGGCGTGGTCGCCGCGCCGGTCGCGGGCTGGATGACCAAGGTCCTGCCCCTGCGCCTGCTCACCTGGATCGTCGGCTTCGTGGTGACAGCCCTGGCCGTCTGGCAGGGGGCGGGGCTGCTGTAGCGCTGACGTCCCGGCGAATTGCGATACACAAGGGAACGCTGAAGCTTCGCGAGTGCGACCATGATCTTCCCTCGCGGCCTGGGCCGCCTGCTGTTCGGCACAGCCGCCGCAGTCGCCCTCGCCGCCCAGGCCCACGGCGCCCCCAGACCCACCCTCGCCGAGCCCTCGCTGTCGCCGGACGGCGCCGAGATCGCCTTCGTCTCGGGCGGCGACATCTGGACCGTCCCGGCCTCCGGTGGCGCGGCGAGCCTCCTGGTCACCGATGCGGCCACCGAGGGGCGGCCGCTCTTCTCGCCCGACGGTCGCGAGCTGGCCTTCACCTCGACCCGGGCCGGGGCCGCCAACGTCTATGTGCTGACCCTGGCCACGGGGAAGGTGCGCCGGCTTACCTTCTCCGACTCGGGCGAGCAGCTCGACGGCTGGTCGCGCGACGGCCGCTGGATCTACCTCTCCGGGGCGGCGAACGACGTCGCGCGGCAGAACGACGTCTATCGGGTCGCGGCGGCCGGGGGCACGCCGCTGGAGGTCAGCCGCGAGCGCTACCTCAACGAATTCAACGCCGCGCCCTCCCCGGATGGGCAGTCCATCGCCCTGATGGCCAAGGGCATCTCGTCCGCCCAGTGGTGGCGCAACGGTCACAGCCACATCGACGAGGCCGAGCTCTGGCTGAAGCCGGTGGCGGCGAACGCCCCCTACCGCCGGCTGCTGGGCGCCACCTCCAAGCGCCTCTGGCCCATGTGGGCCGCCGACGGCCGCAGCCTCTGGTTCATGAGCGACGAGGGCGGGACCGAGAACCTCTGGCGCCTGCCTCTGGATGGCGGCGCCCCCACTCAGGTCACCCGCTTCACCGACGGCCGCGTGCTGTTCCCCACGATCGGCCATGACGGCCGCAGCATCGTCTTCGAGCGCGAGTTCGAGATCTGGCGGCTCGATACGGCCACCGGCGTGGCGGCCAGGGTCCCCATCGCGTTGCGCGGCGCGCCCGCCGCGGCGGGGGAGCGGCGGCTGGTGGAGAGCAGCTTCCGCAACCTCGTGCTCTCGCCGGACGGCAAGAAGCTGGCGGTCATCGCCCACGGAGAGGTCTTCGCCGCCCCCGCCAAGGACGGCGGCCAGGCCCAGCGGATCACCGAGACTTCCGCCGCCGAAAGCGACCTGGCCTGGTCGCCCGACAGCCGGCGCCTCGCCTTTGTGGCCGAGCGCGGCCGCACCAGCCAGGTAATGGAATACGACTTCGCGACCCAGAAGGCGCGCGCCCTCACGGCCCCCAGCGACTTCGACGCGGCCCCGGCCTATTCGCCCGACGGCAAGATGCTGGCCTATGTCCACGGCACGCGGCAGCTGCGGGTGATCTCGCTCGCCGCCGGGGGCCGCGACGCGGTGCTGTTCGAAGGGGCCCTCGACCGAAACGAAGGCTCGAAGATCGCCTGGTCGCCGGACTCCAAGTGGCTGGCCTTCGGGGTCACCGACCGCAAGTCGTTCCGCAACGTCTGGGTCGTCCCGGCCGCCGGCGGCCAGGCCCGCCCGGTCAGCTTCCTGGCCAACGGGAACGCGGCCGACCAGATCGCCTGGTCGCCGGACGGCAAGTACATCGTCTTCGACAGCGGCCAGCGCAGCGAGCCGGCCAGGATGGTCCGCGTGGACCTACTGCCCAACACGCCCAAGTACCGCGAGGACGCCTTCCGCGACCTCTTCAAGGCCACGCCGCCCGGCGTCCCGGCGCCCAAGTCCGACCCCAAGGACAAGACCTCGTCCGCCAAGCCGGCCGCCTCCGAAGGCGAGGCCGAGGCGGAAGGCGACATCCAGGGCGAGGCTCCGTCGCCGAAGGGCAAGGCGCCGGTCGTCCGGATCGTCTTCGAGGGCATCCGCGAGCGGGCGACCTTCATTCCCCTGGCCGGCTCGGCCGAGGAGCCGGTGATCAGCCCCGACGGCAAGACCCTGGTCTACCGCGGCCGGCAGGGGGACCAGCAGAACCTGTTCAGCTACAGCCTCGACGAACTGGCCAAGGAGCCGCCGGCCTCGCAGCAGCTCACCGGCGGCCGGCGCCTCAAGCGCGACTACGCCTTCAGCCCGGATTCGAAGGAGCTCTACTATCTCGACGGGGGCCGGGTCAGCGCGACGCCGGTCGCCAGCCCCAAGCCGCGGTTCGTCGACGTCACCGCCGAACTGGTCGTGCGCTTCGAGGCCGAACGGCAGGTGGTGTTCGACCAGGCCTGGTCCACCCTGAACCGCGCCTTCTACGACGAGAACTACCACGGCAAGGACTGGGTGGCGCTGCGCGCGCGGTTCGAGCCGTTCGCCCAGGGCGCCCAGACCCCCGACGAGCTGCGCCGGGCGATCAACCTGATGATCGGAGAGCTCAACGCCTCGCACTCGGGGATCAACCGCCCGTCGGAGGGCTTCGGCTCGCAGCCCGCCTCGCGGGTCGGCGACCTCGGCCTGCGCTTCGACCGCGAGGCCTACGAGGCCGGTCGCGGCCTCGTCGTGCGCGAGGTGGTCGCCCTGGGGCCCGCCGACATCGAAGGCTCGATCAGGCCGGGGGACGTCCTCATCGCCGTCGAGGGCAAGCCCGCCGGCCAAGGCGCCAACCTGGACAGCCTGCTGCTGGACCGGGCGGGCAAGCGCACCGTGCTGACCGTCTCCACCGGCGGGACGGCGCGCCAGGCGGTGGTGCGGCCCGTGGCGCCGGCCGTCGCGTCGGGCCTTCTCTACCGCCAGTGGGTGAACGACCGCCGCGCCTATGTGGAGAAGGCCAGCGGCGGGCGGTTGGGCTACGTCCACATCCTGGACATGAGCTCGGCGAGCCTGGACCAGCTCCACATCGATCTCGACGCCCAGAACCAGGGCAAGGAGGGCGTCGTCATCGACGTGCGCAACAACAACGGCGGCTTCATCAACGGTTACGTCCTGGACGTCTTCAGCCGCCGCAACTTCCTCACCATGACCCCGCGCGGCCTGTTCGGCGTGCCCCGCCGGCAGAACCTGGGCCAGCGCGCCCTCGGCCTTCCGACGATCCTGGTCACCAACGAGAGCTCGCTCAGCGACGCCGAGGACTTCACCGAGGGCTACCGCTACCTCGGCCTCGGCAAGGTGGTGGGCGTGCCGACGGCGGGCTGGATCATCTATACCGGCGCCCAGGGCCTGATCGACGGCTCGTCCGTCCGCGTCCCCTTCATCCGCATCCAGGGCGCCGACGGAAAGGACATGGAGCTCAATCCCCGCCCGGTGGACATCCATGTCGAGCGGCCGCTGGGCGAGACCCTCGCGGGCCGGGACAGCCAGCTCGACGCCGCCGTGGCCGAGCTGCTCAAGGGCCTCGGACCCGTCCGCCCATGACGATCGCCGACGAGCGGCTCGACCTCGCCTGGCGCGTCGCGCCGGCCACCATCGCCTTCATCCTGCGGCTCGAGGCGGCCAGCCGGAACACCCGGGACATCGTCGACGGCCTGATGTTCGCCGCGATTCAGGCGTCGAACGTGTCGGGCATCAACGCCGACCCCGAGCTCCAGGTCGCCTATGCCACCCTGATGGACGCGCCGCCCGACGAGCTGCGCCGGCCGGTCAGCGTCAGCGCCATCGCCCATTCCCTCCGGATGCCCTTCGAGACGGCCCGCCGGCGGGTCCAGGCGCTGGTCCGGATCGGCGCCCTGACCGTCACGCCCAAGGGCGTCCTGGTCTCGCAGCAGGCGCTAGGCTCGCACCTGTTCCTCGCCAATGTCTTCCTCCGGCACGAGGTGCTCCGCGACTTCTATTTCGAGATGAAGCGCCTGGGCGCGGCGCCGCACGGCGCGCCGGGCGCCGGCCTCGCCTCGCCGGCGCCGCCCGTCCGGCTCACCAATCGGCTGATCTGGGAATACATGCTGCGCGTCGCCGACGCCCTGGGCGTGGCCGTGGGCGACGCCACCAACGGGGTCATCCTCCTGGCGATGATCCACCGGAACACCGAGGGCTTCGGCCCCGCCGAGTTCGCCGCCTGGGCGCAGGATCCGGTCGGACGGGGCCAGCCGGTGCGCAACGGGCCGCTGGCGGCCGCGCTCAACTTCTCCACCGAGACCCTGCGGCGCCACGTCATCGCCCTGGAGGCGAAAGGCTATTGCGTGCGCGGGCCGCGAGGCCTGCTGGCTATCGAGCCGCCCGCCGCCCGGCCCGGCCTCGACCGGATGGTCCTGGACAACCTCGCCAACCTCCAGCGCCTTTTCGCCCGCCTCAACCAGTTCGGCGTCTGCGCCGCCTGGGAGCGGGACGCCACGCCGGCCTCCGCCACCGCCTGACCTATCGGCGACGGGAGAAGGGGGCCGTCCAGTTGTCCGGGTCGATGAAGCGCGAGCCGGCGACGCGCTGTTTCCGCTCCCTCGGGATGCAGAGCATGTTCACGGAGGCCACGCCGCCGAAGATGTCCTCTTGGGCGCCGCGGAAGTTGTCGGCGCTGAACAGGCCCGGCACGTCCCAGTAGGCGTCGTAGTCCATCTCCGACAGCAGGGAGATGACCTCCGCCTGCTGGGCCTCGCGGTCGTTCTCGACGTAGATGACCGGGCGGCAGCGCGCGATGGTCTGCCGGCCCCCGCGCAGAACCTGCGGCTCGAAGCCCTCCACATCGATCTTCAGGAGCCCACAGGTCTCCAGGGCCAGGCTGTCCAGCGTCCGGATGCGGACCTTCACGCCGGGCTGTCCGGGACCCTGGAGCGCGATGCCCCCGAAGTTGCGGGATGCTGCGTAGTCCAGGGCGGGGACCACCGCCTCCCCCTCCGCCTCGCCCAGCGCTTCGGGATAGGCCAGGGCGTTGTCGACGCCGTTCAACGCCAGGTTGGCGCAGAGGATCTGGAAGATGCGGGGCTGCGGCTCGAACGCGTAGAACCGCCCGGGGGCGCAGGCGCGGGCCATGTCCACGCTGTGCGGTCCGATGTTCGACCCCACCTCCACCACGGTCATGCCGGGGCGGATGAGCTGTTTCAGCAGCTTCCACTCGCCGGGACAGTACTCGCCGTACGCCTCCAGCGAACGGGTGATGTAGGTATCGCCCCTCAGCGCCAGCATCTTGCCGGAACGCGTCTCGTAGACCTGGACCGCGGAGTCGCTCATCGGCGGCGTCTTACCAGCGCCCGCCCGAACGTGTCAGCCGCCGCAGCGGCGTCCCCTTTCGATCCGCCTTCCCCATCCGCGGGCCAGTCGGTACACCAGCCGCATGTCGGACCCGGTCCTCAACGAGCTCATACGAATCCGGGCGCAGAGCCAGCGGGCGAACGGTTACCAGGCGCGGCAGGAGATCGAGCGGATCGTCGCCCCGTTGCGCGGCGACCCGCGGCGGCTCGAACCCCACGGCTTCAAGGTTTACAGCCAGAACGACGAGGACGGGATCATCGAGGAGATCTTTCGCCGCCTCGGCGTGAGCCTCGGGACCTTCGTGGAGATCGGCGTCGAGTCCGGCCTCGAATGCAACAGCCTCTACCTGCTGCACCGGGGCTGGCGCGGAACCTGGATCGAGGGGGACCTCGGCCGGCGAACCGCCATCGAGGACAAGTTCGCCCCGATCCTCGGCCGCCGCCTGCAGGTCGGCTTCACCTGGATCACCGCCGAGACGGTCAACAACTGCTTCAAGGGCCTCCGCGTCCCGGACGAGCTGGACTTCCTCTCGATCGATATCGACGGCAACGACATCTACGTGATCGAGGCGCTCGAACTCCGGCCCAAGGTCATCTGCGTCGAATACAACGCGAAGTTCCCGCCCCATCTCTCCAAGCGGCCGGTCTACGATCCGGCGAGAACCTGGTCCGGCGGCGACTATATGGGCTCCAGCCTGCGGGCCCTGGCCGAGGCGGCCGAGGCCAAGGGCTACCAGCTCGTCGCCACGAACATTACCGGGGCCAACGCCTTCTTCGTCCGCCGCGACCTCGCCGGCGACCTCTTCCCGGCCGATCCCTCGCCCGCGAACCTCTACAACCCGCCGCGCTACTGGCTGTGGTCGGACCACTTCCTGCACGTCGGCCATCGGGCCGACTTCGGGCCCTACGTCGACATGCTGGCCGACTAGGCCGCCATGTAGGGGTCCCAGAACCCTTCCGCCGGCTCCACCTGCTCGACCACGTCCACCCACAGGCCCGAGGGGTCGTGGAAGCCGAAGCGGAGCTGGCCGAAGGGCTCGCGCGTCAGCGGATAGGTCACCGGCAGGCCCGCGGCCAGGGCCTCGTCGCAGGCCGCGGCGGCGTCCTCCACCTGCAGCTCCAGGCACATGCCCTTGCCCGAAAACGTCTCGGGCCCCGGGGGCGCCGACGGGTGGTCGGGGTGCATGAAGGCCAGGGTGGCGCTCTCGCCCTCCGCCTGCAGCAGGACGAACCAGCTGGCCTCGAAGACCACCTCGAACTTCAGGCCCAGCCAGAAGTCCCGGCATTCGCCCAGCCGGGGCGTGACGATGATGGGATAGCGGTCCACGAAGCGCATGGCGGGCCTCCTTGTCCTCGATGCCGACGCATAATAATATACAAACTGTCTGTATGTAAACGGATCAGCCGATGCCCAGGACGCGGGGTTCCCACGCCGAGCGCAGCCAGCGCAGCCGCGAGGCGCTCCTCGCCGCCGCCGGGCGGCTCTTCGCCGAGCAGGGCTATGCCGAGACCAGCACCGAGGCGGTGCTGGCGGCGGCCGGGCTCACGCGCGGCGCGCTCTACCACCACTTCCGGGACAAGCGGGACCTGTTCGAGGCGGTCTGCCGCGCCCTGCACGAGGAGGGCGCCGCGGCGATCCGGACGGCGGCCGACGCGACCGCCGATCCGGTGGACGGCCTGATCGCCGGCTGCCTGGCCTTCATCGACCATGTGATCGACCCCCGGGCGCGGCGCATCCTCCTCGTCGAGGCGCCGTCGGTCCTCGGCTGGGAGCGCTGGAACGACCTGGACCGCGCCCACGGCTTCGGGCTCCTCCTGGAAGGCGTCCGCGAGGCGGTGGCCGCCGGCGCCCTGGACGGCGACGCCGAGGTCCTGGCCCTGATGCTGAACGGCGGGCTGAACCAGGCCGTCGTCTGGGCCGGCCAGTCCGGCGATCCCGCGGCCACCGCCCGCGTCAAGGCGCAGACCGCCGCCCTGCTGCAGACCCTGCGCCGAGGCTAGGCTGGCGCAGGTCGGCCATGCCGCTACAACGGGGCGTCGACGTGGGGGAACGCAGCATGATCCGGTCCGCAGCCCTTGGCCTTGCCCTGACCCTGGCCACAGCCGGCGGCGCGGCGGCGCAGCTCAGCCCCTATGCCTCCGCCGGGGAGCAGCAGGCGGCGCTCACCGACGGCCGCGTCACCTCCGAACAGCTGGTCCGGGGCTACCTCGAGCGCATCGAGCGGATCGACAGGGCGGGCCCCAAGCTGAACGCCGTGCTGGCGCTCAACCCCAAGGCCCTGGACGAGGCGCGCCGGCTCGACGCCGAGCGCCGGGCGGGCAAAGTGCGCGGGCCCCTTCACGGCCTGCCGATCCTGCTGAAGGACAACATCGAGACCGCCGACGGCACGCCGACCACCGCCGGCTCCCTGGCCCTCGCCGCCAACGCTGCCGGCCGCGACGCCCCGCTCGTGACCCGCCTGACCGACGCCGGCGCCATCGTGCTCGGCAAGACCAACCTGTCGGAATGGGCCAACTTCCGCGGCAATCGCTCGATCAGCGGCTGGAGCGCCGTGGGCGGACTGGTGCGCAACCCCTATTCCCTCGACCGCACGGCCTGCGGCTCGTCCTCCGGGTCAGGGGCGGCAGTGGCGGCGGGCCTGGCCGCCTTCGCCGTCGGCACCGAGACCGACGGCTCGATCACCTGCCCCGCCGCCATGACCGGCGTCGTGGGCCTGAAGCCGACCGTGGGCCTGGTCTCCCGCACCCACATCGTGCCGATCTCGCCCGAGCAGGACACCGCCGGCCCCATGACCCGCACCGTGGCCGACGCGGCGGCGATGCTGAACGTGATCGCCGGGACCGACCCCACCGACCCGGCCACCCGCGAGGCCGACGCGCGGAAGTCCAACTACCTGGCCGGCCTGAAGCGCGACGCCCTGAAGGGCGCCCGGATCGGCGTCTGGTTCCCCTGGAAGGGCCGCTCGTCCCAGACCGACGCGGTGTTCGAAACCGCGCTGCAGGCCCTGCGCGACCAGGGCGCGGTGCTGGTGGACGTCAAGGCCCCTGACGAGGCGACCCTCGCCCGCATCGGCGAGCTGGAGGGCGACCTGCTGCGCTGGGAGTTCAAGGCCGCGCTGGACGCCTACCTCGCCACGACCCCCGCCGCCGTGAAGAGCCGCACCCTCGCCGACCTGATCGCCTTCAACAGGGCCGAGCCGCGCGAGCTGGCCCTGTTCGGCCAGGAGATCTTCGAGGCCGCCCAGGCCAAGCCCCCGATCACCGACCCCGCCTATCGCGAGAAGCGCACGGTGGCGCGGAAGCTGGCCCGCGACAGCCTCGACAGGATGCTGTCCGAACAGACGCTGGACGCCATCGTCTCGCCCAGCGGCGGCCCGCCCTCGATCGTCGATCCAGTCAACGGCGGCCCCTTCTTCGGCTCCCCGTCGCGACTGCCGGCGGTCTCGGGCTATCCGCACCTGACGGTCCCTGCGGGCTACGCCACAGGGCTGCCAGTCGGGCTGTCATTCCTCGGCCCGGAGTGGTCGGAGGCCCGCCTGCTGGCCCTGGGCTACGCCTTCGAGCAGGCCACGCGCGCCCGGCGCGAGCCGGAGTTCCTGCCGGAGGTCGCCGCACGCCCCGACATCGCCCGCGCCTACGACCCACGATAGACCCTGCAACCTCGGCCCTCCCTGAGGGTTATGCGGCCTGCCAGAGGTGAGGGATCCCACGCCATGATTGCGCGCGCTGCATGCAACGGCCTTGAAAGCGCCGCCGTAATCCATGACATCCCGGTGCAAGCCGCTACTGTGGCGCGGCTTCGCAACCGGAAGGGATTGTCCTCTGGCTCCGCTCAGGAAGAGACGACCGGTCCGCCGCGCGACCCTTAAGGCCCTCAAGGCCAAGGTCGTCCGGCCGGAGTCCTCGGCCGATCTGTTCAACGCTGCCGCGAGCAGCATCATCGCTCGGAGATCGGGCCGCGTGTTCGACGCCACCGCCCCCAGATATGCGAACCTGATCCGGCTAGAACCCGAGGTCGCCGCGTCCTTGCCCGAACCGGCGGGCGCGCCGGCCGGCTTCCACCTGATCGACACCACCATGATGTACGCGCCGAAGTCCGGCGGGGTGAAGCGCTACCTCAACGCCAAGCGGGCCTGGCTGTCCCGGCGGCGGCCCGACGTGCGCCACACCCTGGTGGTGCCGGGCGCGCGCACCCGCGCGGAGGGCGATGGCCTGGTGACCGTCTCCGCCACCCGCCTGCCCTTCGGCAACGGCTACCGGATGCCGGCCAGCCTGACCAAGTGGGAGACCGTCCTGCGCCTCCTGGAGCCGGACGTCATCGAGGCCGGCGACGTCTTCGTACCGGGCCATGCGGCGCTCTACGCGGGCGACGCCCTCGGCGTGCCCGTGGTCGGGTTCTGCCACACCGACGCCGCCGCCCTGGCCGCCCTGCACTTCGGCGAGTGGGCGGAGGCGCCCACCTTCAACTTCTGGGCCCAGGCCTACCAGCGGTTCGACCACGTGGTGGCCCCCAGCCGGCACATGGCCGCGCGCCTGGCTGACGCCGGCGTCCACCGCATGTCGATCCAGCAGCTCGGCGTCGACACCGACCTCTTCAATCCCGCCCGCGGCGACCGCGCGCGGCTCTTCCGCAGGCTGGGCCTGCCGCCCGAGACACGCCTGCTGGTCTTCGCCGGCCGCCCGGCGCGGGAGAAGAACATCGAGTCCATGGTGGCCGCGGTGGAGCGGCTGGGCGCCCCCTACCGCCTGCTTCTGGTCGGCGCGGGCAAGGACGTCACCTGGTCGCCCAGCGTGATCAGCCTGGACTTCGAGCGCGACCCCGTGCGCCTCGCGGGCCTGCTCGCCTCATGCGACGCCGCCCTCCACGCCAACGAGAACGAGATCTTCGGCCTCTTCGTGCTGGAGGCCATGGCCGCCGGCCTTCCCGTCGTCGGCTCGCGCCAGGGCGGCGTGGGCGAGCTGATCGACGCCAGCGTCGGCCAGCCGGCCGAGAACGTGGAGCCCTCGGGCCTGGCCGAAGCCATCGAGGCCCTGTTCGCCCGCGACGTGGCCGCCCTGTCGCTGGCCGCCCGCCGCCGCGCCGAGACCCGCCACGGCTGGGACGCCACCTTCGAGGCCCTGACCCGCCTCTACGCCGGCCTCATCGCCCGCCGCGAACCCCTGGCGCTGACGGCCTAGAGGCTGTCAGGAATTTGGGGGCGGCCTCCTGGCTGCTTTCTCCTCACCCATAGGGGGAGGGGGACCATGCGCAGCATGGTGGAGGGGGCTCCGCCACGAGCGCGGCGGATGG